>Ga0163200_1000058_pt1 | contig 51167 bp, 38 predicted proteins | sample PL_2010_200m_FD_113535 | JGI IMG/M metagenome (GOLD analysis project Ga0163200, IMG submission 113535) | Freshwater microbial communities from Powell Lake, British Columbia, Canada to study Microbial Dark Matter (Phase II) - PL_2010_200m | ecosystem: Environmental > Aquatic > Freshwater > Lake ... | reverse complement strand
GTTCTAAATATTTTGTTCCGATAATTCTTGCCAAAAATGGATTTTCAATTAATTCATTCAATCTGCGCGTTAAATAATCGATATTAATTTCAGATTTCCCATTGCTTTGTGATTGTTCTTCAATAAATGAGGTTTTACTTGAATCATCTAAAGTAATTGCAAAAGCTTTTCTTTCTTTTGTTTCGGCACTTAAAGAACTTTCGAGTTTGGAGATAAATTCATTGAATAAATCTAATTTGGAAAAGTCCACTTTCGGTTTAATATCGCTTTCATAATTAAACCTACTCTTAAAGCCACTTTTATCAGTCATTACCCATACAGGTAAGTAAAATGAATTTTGGAATTTTTCTCCAAATTCTTTTTTAATTTTTACAGTTTTAGTTGCATTAATGGTTTCATTATCCCTGAATTTTAGTTTTGTTACTAAGTCTTCAAGCCCTTCATTTTTAAAGCCGGTGGAAACCCTGTCTAATATTTCTCTTGTGTCTCCTTTTGTATAATAAACATAACTCTCGTCTAATTCTTTAACTCCTGATTTTCTTGCAAAAGGTTGTCTTAAAATTCTGCCGACTAATTGCGTAACGCCAGTATTAGAATTTACATTGGGGATAATTCCCAGAATATAAGCAAATGAAAAATCCCAACCTTCACGTAAAGCCTCTTTGGTAATGATGAATCGAACAGGGCAATCCTGTGAAAATAAATTTACATCTTCAATATCATTTTGAGAGCTTGTTTTTATTGCAACTTCATCAGGATTTACTTCAAGGCTAACCAAATACTCTTTTACGTCAAGACTGTGAACCCTGCCTTTTCCTCTTTGGTCTTTGCCGGTTGCTTCCACTTGTAGCAAAGCTGCCGGACGAATATAAACTCCATTATCTTTTTGATACTGTTTTGCTGTTTCTTCTAATTTTTCTCTATGCTCTTTAATTTCCTTAACCATCGCTTTCCAATCATTTTCTTGTTTGCTGATGGGTGGGAGTATGTGCATATCGAGTTTTACCATTTCTTCATCCTTTAATTCAAGCCCTGTGATTGTTACCAAAATATTCATTTCGGCTTTAGGTGTGGCAGTTAAGCCAAGTATAAATTCAGGGTTAAGGCTGTCAATGGTTTTACGGGCGTTGTCCGAAAAAACCTTATGGATTTCATCAATAATAATAAAGGGTTTTGAAACTCGAATTGCATTGCCAAGGCTTGTCATTATAAGCGGTTGCTCAGTGCCAAGCGGAGAAATATAATCAAGGTTTGGAACTTGTTCTAAAAGTTGTTTATGCAAGTCATATCGATTATCGGCAGGGAAAAAACTATCATAACCACCACTATCCTGAAATACTTTTAACGCTTCTTTTCCATTGGTGCGACTTATGGATTGAATCATCACGAATAAAACAACCAGATTCTCTTCAATATCATTGGTTGCCAAGCGCTGACCTTTTTCCAAAATAATGGTACGGTTACCGCTACATTGGTCTAACAACTGACGTAATGGGTTTCCTTTATCCCGAATCTTTTGCACGGTTTGACTGTATATGGTTTCGCTCGGCACAATCCAAACTACAAGTCCTGTGCGTTTTTGAGCAAAAAGGTTTTGATACTCCCGGATAGCTTCAACTGCAAGCAAAGTTTTTCCACCTCCTGTCGGGACTTTTATAATCATTCGGGGATAATAACTTCCTAGTCCATTCGTGCAACGGTCCTTATAATCAAGGCCGCTGGTCTTAAAAGTTGTTTGCACCCAATTGAGCGTATGACGCATATTCTCTGGCAAAGCTTGTTTAGCAATATCAAAAGATGTTTTGGTGTCTCGGGCAGTTTGCAAAAACTGCCTGAGTGCGCTAACAACTTTTATTTGATATTTTTTTAAGTACATATCCGTTTATTGATTGCGTTGAAATAAATTATAAGGAATGCCTACATATTCAAATTGGTTGTCGGTTAAATAATCCTCGTCTAAAAAGCAGGATGGAGCATAAACAATCCGTTTTTTGCCGGGTTGTTGTTTTTTAATTTTTTCTGCAAGTGTTAAATTTAGCGCAAGACGAGTGAGTGTTTCGTAATCTTGTTTGTAAACCAGATAAATGGCTTGTTTGCCATATTCGCCCACATAAAAATCTGTTTCATTTATTTTGTCTTCGGCTTCCAGATTTTCGCCTGTACACAGGTAATAAACATATTTTGCAAATTGCTTGTAAGTTGGCAATTGCCCTGCAAGCATGGTTTCTGCATCGAGCGGAATACCGAGTCGGTAATATTTAAACCCTGAATCATAACCGTCTTTATCAATTGCTCTTTTTACTCTTTCTCGTGTAATGACTTTGCAAATGTTTTTATCAGGTTCAGCTTCGGAATTTTCGGGCATTTGAACCATTATACATTGGCGGTTGCCTTTATCTTCTTTGTTAAGTTCCATTACAGCGTGCATGGTGGTGCCAGAGCCGGCGAAGGAGTCGAGAATAATGTCATGTTTTTCTGTTGCCTGTGAAATAAGTGTTTTAATCAAACTTATTGGTTTGGGATAATCAAAAACCTGAACATTGTTAAAGAGAGTTCTTAAATCTTTTGTGGCTCGCATGTTTAAATCGGAGGTTAAGACTTTTGATTCTATTATTTTTTTTGAGTATTCTTCCGATGGTTCAAAAAGCGAGTTTGAATTTCCATTACTGTATTTATTTTGTTCAATCCATGTTGAGACAGGTTTTTTATCTGACCGGACTTCCGATAAATGTCTTTTATATTGAGGTGTACCTTTTCCGTCTGAAGGAAAAATAACCTTATCTTCTTTTATCATCCTTTCCATTCTATCTTTTTCATAAACCCAAACACGATTAGTGCTACATGTATATACTATTCCCGTTTTAGGGTCTCTGATTTCATAGAATAGATTAGGCCGTTCCTCTTTGGTTTTATTACAAGTTAAATCGCCGGTAGTCCAATCTCCCTTCGGATCATTATCCGGATTCTGATAATTTGAAAAATGCTTACCTACACCCTCAAAAGTAAATGCTTCTGTTTTACGATATGTTATAACATATTCATGGTCAATTGAAACAAAGTCTTTAGCATCGTTTGAGCCTGAACGCTTTTTCCACACAAAAGAGCCTAAAAAACACTCTTCGCCAAACATCTCATCAAGAACTCTTCTAAGGTTGTGAACTTCGTTATCGTCAATACTAATGAATATTACGCCATCATCGCACAGCAAATCTCTTAACATTTTTAAACGTGGCACAATCATGCACAGCCATTTGTCGTGCCTTGATAAATCATCTTTTCCGACTGTTCTTCCAATCCATTCTTTAATCAATGGGCTATTGGTTTTATCATTATATACCCAACCTTCATTTCCAGTATTATAAGGCGGGTCAATATAAATACACTTAACTTTCCCGGCAAACTGAGGTAAAAGTGCTTTCAATGCAATGAGATTATCGCCCTCAATAATCATATTGCCATTGGCTTTTTCGGGTTTATAATGCAGTTCAGGTACTTCGTCCAATGTATGAAAGGGAACAGCCAAATGATGGTTCCAGATTATATTTTTTCCTTTGAATTGGAGTGTTGGCATAGCTTATTTATTTTTTGTTCGTTTATATTTTAATTGTTCTTCAGCAACCTTTAATGCTTCAAGTCCAAATTCTTCATCTTCCAATTCGTAAAGTACTTTTTCGCTTAAATAATCAATAACCAATTTATCTGAATTAGTTTTATAGAGTTCAGCTAATTTTAAAACTAACTCTTTTGAGAATTTACGTTCACCACGTTCCATCTTGCTCAATATAGCCACGTCAATGTCTATGGCTACTGCGGCTTTTCGCAATGAAAAACCTGCTTTTTCTCTCAATTCCCTTAATTTCAGTCCTACTGTTGACATTTTGTGTGTTGACTAATTTTGTCAAAGTTAATACGATTTCAATTATTGAACCAAAAAGATTTCAAATTATTTATCAACAGTTTATTATCAGCACCATTTCACTCTTGTGTTTATGCCTGTAAATGAATGCAATACGTTTGTCGTCACGAACCATTTTAACAGCTTCACCACGTACTGTTGCAGATTTGATTCTTTTCACATTCGCACCTTCAAAAACCAGCTCCCCGGCCAGATCACGATCTCCGTACAGTGTAATCTCAAGTTGGCCTTTTGTCTTTGCAACACCGAGAATATCAGAGGTACTATGCAGAATCTTTAATCCGTCACAAACTTCCAGGCACACCGGAGTCAATACCCCGTATAATGCCGGCCATAACATCTCATCCTGTGAGTAAGGAATTGTGATAGCTTCATCACTTTCAGGATGCGTATACGTAACTTTGCCAGTCTGTTCTTCGTTGTAGTAATTCCCTATGAAAAGGACTGCAGAATTGTCATCTGTGAAACGTTCTCTTACAGCGATATGATCATTGTCGGTTGATGCTTGCCTGATCTTTGCATCTGATCTCTTCAGAATTGCTTCATATACCTGTTTATGTCCTTCCGTATCGAATCCGATCCATGTTCCCAGGTGAATCAGGGATCCGCTTCCGAGAACTTTTGTGAATCCACATGCGGAACCATGAATAGTCCGGGCAATAACTTCTGCACCGGAGAGCGACTCTTCAGAATAGGTGATCTGAGGATTGGCACACTTGATATCTTTCAGGTTATATATATCGATCAATGGCGAATCAATGGTTTCTCTTCCAGATGGAGATACTGACAGAGCATCGCGAATGATTGTACATGGTCTCTGTGACATCTCACGATCAGGCAGATAAGGAAAAAGAACACTAGTACCACCGGCTTTGGTATAATCAACAATTGTTTGCTGGTCCCTGGCATTCATTTCATCAGTGCTGAATGCCCATACCTGTTTGTAGTTACTCAATGTATCCTTAGAGGCCTTCCTAAGATCAATCATATCATAGTCAATATTAAGTACTTGAAGCGCTTTAAGCAATCCGTCGAAATAGGCCGGTCTGCGGATTGCAGAAGCCGTAAATTGAAGTTCACTCCCCTCTTCAACAGGTCTTTCCAGCTCTGTTGCGTAATACGGAGGATAGAAAAGGACGCATACTTCAGCTCTACGTTTTGCATTAACGATAAGGCTTTCGGAGGTTTTTATCACGGTACTCATTCGTTTGACCAATGGGAAGGCGCTGGTACGCTCACCTTCCGCAGTGAGAGGGCTGAACCAGTAAAAAGTTTCTCCGGAATAGCCCTTGCGGCTTGGATTGCGCCCCTGCGAGAACATATAGTAGTTCCAACCAACCAGACCGTTGGCAACGCTTGCTTTGCAGAAGAGTTCCATCTCACGAGGATTCGTCACCACGTGATATTCACGGGAGCCGCACTGGAATTCAGCAGCAAACAGCGGTTTGTTCCCCTGCATTGCAAATGTTATATCATTAATGATACGGTCATCATGCATATTGCGGTATGATAAGAATTCCGGGATATGATCGACTCCGAATATGATCTCACTTTTATCATTAAATAAATCTTCGTACATGGTGATATTGACCGGAAATTCATAGCCGTGTCCATAGATCCAGCCGGGAAGATTGTGATACAATGGAACGCTTACGCCTCTGTCCCTGGCCATTCCGCTTAGCATTCTCAAATAGTCACCATAATAGGTTCTCCAGAAACAGTGCCATTCAAAATCCCGGCCACGATCACCCTTTGATGCATAAGGAAGCTTGCCGTCAGGAGGAAGTTCAACATGAGCAAAGTCGTGGTAATCTGTTCCCCACAAACTATTCACTTCAGCAATACTTGCGAATTTATGAGATATGTATGAAATGAAACGATCCTTCACAGAGTTACTATAATCTCCCTGTTTCGCCAGCCATGAGAATACGCCGATCTCATTACATACCTGCATCATAATTACCGGACCACCAGCCGATATTTCGCGTTCACTGATGAAAGGCATGATCTTATCATACCACAGAGCTACCTTTTCCAGAAATTTCTGATTAAACAGGCTGACTCCTTCAGTTTGAACTATCTTACCTTTGTTGTTTCGCATCCTGACTTCATCACCATACTGATTCATAAACCAGTCTGGCAGTCCGGCTCCCCGAAACTCTGCCAGAATAAATGGTCCTGGTTTTACGATGCAATGTAATCCATGAGCCTGACATTTTTGAAGCCAACCATTAAGATCGCGTTCCGGGCATGATGCGCCGGCAAAATCAAAAACGGACTCTTCTGATTCGTGCCATGCCCATGGAACGTAAGTGCTGACGGTGGATAGACCGGCCTCTTTAGCTTCTTCTAAATGCTTGTCCCAGAGTTCGCGCTTAATTCTGAAATAATGAATCTCACCCGAATTGAGAAACACCTTTTTGTCGTTAAGATAAAAACTATCTTCTTTAACACTAAATGTCATTTCAGTAGTTTTTCTATTTTAAGCCATTGCTGATTATATTGAAAGGCTCTCTTCTGTTGAACACTCCATATTTCTTTGCCTGAGAAGATCTTTAATTTCATGGGATCGTCGTTCAGTCAGTGAGTATCGGAGGATAAAGAAAATCGAAAAGATGGCCAATAACAGTGGCAGTCCAATCTCCACCACACGCATCATTAAAAGCGTAAAGGGTGTTTGTTTTGTGAGTGGTACGATTTCGCTTTCAATCGTGCTAAGCTCTTTATCCACGAATTCCGGAGGTGATGTTGTGTTTATGTTTTCAAGCCGGTTATTCACCCCTGCAATGTTTTGCATAAGCTCTTCATAATGCTCCTTGCTGTTTTTGGATTCCAGGGATTTGGCTTTCAGGTGCGACATGAGCTCACTTGAGCGCATCCTGGCTTTCCCAATCAATTCCTCAAAGTTTCCTGTCAGGGGTTTGTCGTCTTTCCGGGATTGCAACTCGCTGCGCAACACCCTGATACTACCCTGCAAGGCATCCACTTTTATCACCTGGGTTTCATCGAACATGGTAAATACGATCAGCGCACCCGCGACAAAGCTGGCTAATGCGGTTCCCATCTTTATGAACCACCAGAAAATCGAGTAAAAACTGCCTTCCGTGCGATGCCCTGTCTTTAGATCATCTTCGTCACAGATGTCGCCAACCATAGAAGCTCCAAGCGTAAAGAAAAACAGCATGCCGGTTGACAGCAGCACTGTGGGAATAATGATCAAATAGGGATATGCCGGGTTGTAGCAGATAATCTTTGAGAGTTGTGCCAGGCACATGAGTAAAATAGCAATAGTGAGAGTATTCCTTTTGCCTAGTTTAGGGCTGATCCAGTTGAGGGGAAAGACGGCAAGCACTCCGGTGATAGCCCAGATAGTGCCGTTGATCCCGAGCAGATAGGCGCCTGCAACTTTATCGCCTCCGAAAATATAAAAAATAGGAATGTATGACCCGAGCAGGTTGACGAAATTGAAGCCCATGGCCAGCGTGAAAATCGTCAGCGTCAGCATGATAAAGTTTTTATTGCTGGCGGTATGTTTCATATCTTTCCAGAAAGGCGCTTTTTCCTGCTTTGCGACGCGTATAAATCCAGGTTCTTTTAATTTGAAAAACCACCAGAAAGCGAGTGGGATCAGGATAACTGCAATAAGTATGGAGACATAGCGCATGCCATCGGCTTCATTCCCTCCCGGGCCTTTGAAAACTTCCATACTGGCGAGGGCAAAAAGCCAGGGAGTACTCATGGCAAAAAGATTACCTACAAAACTCTTGGCGCTGAAAAGGCGGGTACGTTCGTGGTAATCGGTGGTCATCTCCATGCCAAGGGCGCCGTGAGGGATTTCGAATATTGTACAGGCAGTGTAAAACAACAGGAGGGAGAAAAGTATATATACGAGCTGAAACGCTTGAAAGCCCGATTCAGAGGGGAACCAGACACGCACCATATCACCTTTGGGGATCCACCACATGACGACAAAAAAGACTGCTACCAGTATTCCTCCTATCAGCAGGAATGGACGCCGGCGTCCCCAGCGGGTCCTGGTGTTATCAGAAAGATGGCCGATAACGGGATCAGAAACAGCATCCCACAAACGGGGGATAATCAAAATGACTCCCAGCCAGAAGGCGCTTAGCCCTAAACTTATATTACCCATCAACCCAACGAGTATTCCAGCTATGTTGAAGAGGGCAATGGGAATAATACCACCGGAGCCATAGGTGGCTAACAGTGAAAAGCGAATCCGATCTTCTGATTTTGTGATGTTTCCCATGCTTTTATTCCTGTTCTTTAATAATAAATCACTACTTCTGCAGGTAACTCTCTAACCGGTATTTCCCTTTCATTAAAATCCTTTCTCTCTTCTCCGTTAACCGTTACTTTTACCGGAAGTTTCGATCCGTTAAAGTTTTTAATTTTAATTCCGTTGGCAGGAAGTTTTACATCACCAAAAATTGTAAAAACATATTTATTGTTATCTTTTTTTATTGAGTATGAAATCTCACCGTAATAAGTTGGCAGATTTTCAACAGACATTCCTTCAGGCGTATCAATCCAATCCTGATAAAGTGCAGAAGCTAATACAAGCGATTGATCATACTCATTTTCATAAACAAACATGGCACGGAATGCGTTGATAAAATCGCTGCCCACCCAGGTGTGCGGCATATCTCCGATATAACCCGGAAAACGGTAATCTTTCCAAACAACCTCAGCCCATTGATTCCATCCCTGCGGACGTTGATCATTTAAGAAAAATTCTATTAACTCGTGCGCTCTTTCCGGTTGATCTAAAATGATAAATGACCCGATTAAACGATTTTCATATGGAGTGTAATTAATCCAATCAATTTTTCCTTCCCTCCTGTCCTTGAAAAATTCATAGTACTTTTCAAAAGTGTTATATACTTGCGGCTTTGGTAAGTTGTTCAGTTCGTTGCAAGGTGTTAACGCAATTGTTGTTGATGTTGCATCAAAATCACCAAGTTCGGCACAACCGGGCACGTAATTTATTCCTCTCGTTTTTATCACGAGTTTCATTGAGTTGTAAAGATTTTCTTTAAATGTATCGCGAACTTTTTTTACCCTTTCATACGATTCCATTTCACCCAGTATTTTCTGAATCTCCGCAGCGTCCTTCAACCCTTTCATGGTAAAAAAATCATCCCAGTACGAGTGCATCGGCTTAGCAGAATACCCTTCGTGGCTGATTGATTCCGTAACCAAACCGTAGCAGGCGCGCACACTGTCGGGGCCGTTTTTAAACCGGTCCGTGGAATTTTCGGCAATGAGGGATTCAATATATCCCACCACCTTTAAGACCTTTTGGTTTTTTGACCTGAGGAAAGCTGTATCATGCGTGAAATTGAAATATTCACGGATCAAATAAACCAATTCCCCGTGGCTGTCGTTTTCGGGCACCGGATCAGGGCCCCTTGAATCCACCACGCAGGGAACTTTACCGTTGTCGTATTGATAATCTGAGTACCAGTCGATAAAATCCTTAACTTCCGTTACGATACCCGATTTCAGAAGTGCGGATGAAGTTAATGCGCCGTCGCGTATCCAGCTCCGTTCATATGAACGCGAGCCGGGTTGAATGCCTGCTTTATCTCTGTTAATTAATATGTATGCGAGATTTGATCTGTAGGTGTTTACAATCCTGTTTGCTGAAGCGGGCAGGTTGAATCTGATATGCTCCACTTTTGATTTCCAGAAGTCGGTTGCCTGATCAGATTCTGACGAGACCTTTTCAGCGCTCAGTGTTTCGCCGGCTGGTTGTTTTCCATAAAACGGAACTACCACGGAGAACCCGGTTTGTTCACCTGGATCGAGGTGCAACGAATATTTTATCAAACCATTGGCCAGCCCGCTTTGATCAATCGCGGTTTTATTTCCGGGGATTTTACCGAGACGGAGAAGATCGACAATGTTTCCTTCATCAAAGACACATGCCCCGAAGGAATCATATTTTACCTGGGACAGTAATACTTTGTCATCGATAACCAAAACGCTTCCCTCCCCTTCTTTGATTGAATATATTTTACCGGCACCACCGGTAAGATTCAGAAACTGATAGTATGGATTAACCTGGTACGGACGAATCAGCAGGTAAAACTCAAAATCTTTTATCCGTACCGAGCTATTTTTAAATGAATAGCTGATATTAAGCCTGGAATTTTTATTGGCCTCCCCGCTTGCCGTCACCCCGGTTACAAATTCAAGGTCACCGCATTGCCAGGTAACAGAGGGCACAAAATTAAATTCGGTGTCGTCTTCGGATAGGCCTAATGACTGAATGGATTTGACATTGCTCCAGTTGTACAGCGAATCACCCGTTTTTATCATCGGCTCGATCGAAAACCGGGCCTTTTCCACTTCAACCATCCCGTCTTCGTTGATCAATGCCTCCTTCATGTCATTGTTAACACCGGTAATTGTCCAGTAAGAAGCCTGTTCTGAAAAGTACCTTGGGAAATTCCCGGCTGGTGAATGGTTGGCTGTGTAAATTAAAAAATCGTTCAGCGTTGAGGAACTTCCGATATCCAGGAATTGTATTTCCGCTATCCCGAACCCTTTTTCGTAATTGCCGGTTTCGAGATTTATTTTTAAATACCTGGCTTCTGCTTCGGGAAGCCTGATAAAGCTGACATCACTCTGACCCGACCGGACCGAATAAACTATTTCCCAGTTTTTACCATCCTTCGACAACAGAACATCAAAACTTTTTGCATAATGATCTTTCAGCCAATTGATTTGAAGGCCGCCGAAGGCTCTGAACGTCTTAAAATCAACCATGACCTGCTGGCCTTTCGGTGTGGCGCTTTGCCAGTAAGTTTCATTGGAATGATCGACCATAAAACCGGGCGGGTGATTTTTCAGCGACGATGAGGCTGCGAAGGATGGTATCGGATAGGACTGCGTTTCGGGTGGGAGCGGTTCAAACTTCAGGTCATCAATCCAGATCGTTCCCTTGCCACCCACAAAAGATGAAATGGTGAATTCAATTCTGTCAATTCGTTGTAAACTATGATCCGTTGCCGGTCCCCAGGCAAAACTGATATGTCTTTTCTTTATGCGGATTTTTCTCCATCCCTCAGGAAAATCATAGTTGCGGTTACAAACCCACCATACATTGCTCCCTGTACTGTCAAGAAACTTTATTTCAAAATTATTGGCCGGGGATTTGGATTTGATAAGAAAGGAAAATTCAAAATTGTCGGGAAGGTCGATGGGGAAAAGCTTCTGTATTCCTCCGTAACCGGTGCCTTTGGTGAAATCATAATCGAAACGGATCGCATTGCCTGTCAACCCTTTTTCAATGGAGAGATTAAGGCCAACACCATCGGAACTGATGAAGGCCCAGCCCTCTTTGTTTTCAAATTCATCAAGAGTTCTGACCTGAGCATGGAGAACCGGGGTTGCAAGAATAGACAGTAATAACAATAAATTTCTTTTACTGAAGGGATGTTTCATGCGTTGAATAGCTTCTATTTCGAATATTCGTAGGCGAGTTTGTTCAGCCCTTTTTGGATTATCGGATCTTTCATTACAAAATTCCAAACGAAGCCTGTTCTGAAATTTTCTATCATAATCAGCATCGGTCCTTCATCTATCCCGATAAAATCATCATTGAACCATTTAACTGTTGGATTGAAGGCATCATAATAACCGTATTTACCCCATAAATTTTTACCATACTTTTCATTCATTGATTGAATCGTCGGCAAAACTATTTCAGGAGCAAACGGCAACGAGGAAAGGGATGCATATGGGGCTATGGTTCCATCATCAAAATAATTGTAATCGGGTCCGCTCGTTCCTCTTCCTGCATAACCCAAAAACTTTTTAGTATCAAAATTATATTTCTCCGTAGGTCCATCACTTGCCGTAATACCCCAGCAAAGCGAATCATAACCAATCCAACCTTGAGGATTATCGATTGCGTATTGTCGTTGAACATAAGTTGCACGGCGGGAGTTTTCAAAGTAATCCATTCCTTTTTCCTTCATGTATTCATCAACGATGCCGCGAAAATCTATGAATGCTTGTGAAAATTGATGACCAAATAAAGGGGGAAAAGCTACATGCGAAAGTCCTTTATACGGGGTTTGCCATTTATAAGATTTTAACCAGGCCTTGTAACTTCGTTCAACATTTTCCATTCCACTGCCGGCAGCTAAAACATAAAGGAACAGCGCCTCGTTATATCCGCTCCAGCCATAATCGTGCAATCCTTTTTCGGGAGACCAGCCCATGGAAATTGTATAAGCAAATTCACCAGAAGCGGGCATTTCCATAAAATTCCACTCAATTCTGTTAAGTAATATGGCTGCAAGTAACCGGATCTGGTTTTCAACTTCATCGTCAAGGTTGTAATAATTCCGGGCAAAGATGATACCCATCATCAGGATGCCTGTATCTATGGAAGAAAGTTCACAATTCCATTCACGTGTGCCAGAATTCATTGCCAGGAAATGATAGTAAAATCCTTTGTAACCTGTAACATTTTTATCAGAACTTTGAACGGAGCTGATAAAGAATTTAAGAATTTTGAGCGTAATCTCCGCCGCTTGTTCACGTGTCATCCAATTTCTTTCAGCGCCGATTGCAAATGATGGAATTCCAAAACCTGTTGATGCTATACTGGCAGGAGCCCAAATTGCGGTGCGGTCTTTTACGATTCCCTTTTCAGGATGATGTTCATTTAAAAAGAAAAGAAAAGTTTTATGCTGAATTGAATCGAGCATTGCATCGACGTCAGGTGTTATAGGATAATTAACCTTTCCATTGGATTTGAATACAATTTGACTTTGAACCAATGTGTGGATCAGAGCCATCAAAAGTACAGATGCAATGATTAACCGATCAATATGCTTCATAAACGGCAATACTTTTGTGCCATTATATCAATGAGTAAATCCAAGTTTTGTCAGCCCGGCATTTACTTTAGGGTTCGACATGAACAGATCCCATAAGAGGCCGCTCCGATAGTTCTCAATCATGCATACGATGGGCCCCTGGTCGATGGCAATATAGGAATCGTCCCACCACCCCTCTGAAGGGGCAAAGGCATCATAAAAACCATATTCGCCCCATAGCCGGTCTCCAAGGGTATAATAAAAAAACCGGATGGCATTCATGGACTGTTCAGGTGTATATGCGATGGATGAAACCGCTGCAGTGGGAGTTATCACACCCAGGTCATTGGTTGGTGATTGTGCATTGTATCCCCACGGATTATCACTGGCAGTTAACCCCCAGCAAACTTTGCTGTACCCCGGAAAGTCTTTGGGATTGGTATAACAGTAAGTCCAGTTTATCAGTGATTGGTTCACATTCTGTTCCCAGTAGTTTGCATACTGATCCCGGAGGGTTCTCGGATCCAGGCCAAGGTATGAGTAGTGCGTGAAAAACAATGGTCCGCCATATGGCTCACCAAGCGGGAGCACGTATCCATAATAGCTGTTACCGTTCCTGATACCTCCGTTCTGAGCATATCCCTGCTGGTACGCCGCCGCCGAAACCGGGTGCGTGATTGATGTGGCCGCAACAACATAGGTGATCAGGGTTTCATTGTAACCCCGTATCTGCATATTCATGATCCAGCCCAGATTGGGTGACCAGTGCCAGTATAACACATTCTGTCCCCGGGTAAACCAGTCGTATTCCACAGCATCTGTCAGCGCATCGATCCGCACAACCAGGCTTTGTTCAGATGGGATCGCAGGATCAAGATACTGCCTCATGGTCATCAGTCCTTCAATCATGTATGAGGTCTCGACCAAATCAGCCCCGTTATCATTTGGTGTAAATGCGACCGTTTTACCCGTAGCGCCGTTCAGCCAATGAGCCCAGGCACCATGGTACCGGTCGCAGGTTTCAAGGAAGCCGATGATTTTGGTGAGTCGTGTTACTCCTTCATCGCGGGTAATAAACCCCCGTTCCATGCCAACAATCAATGCCATAACCCCAAACCCGGATCCACCCATGGCCACGATGTCGCCCGAGTTGTTTCGCTCCCGGGCCATTCCGCTTGCAGGATGGGCAAAATCGTAAAAGTACCGGAAGGTCTGCTCCTGGATCAGCGTAAGTAACTGTTCGTCAGTAATCAGCGGAAATTTTGGTGTGGAATCCAGGGCAGTATAAAAGTAATTGGTAAAGCCGGCGAAAGGGAACCCGTTTTTGGAGGTTAAATTCTTTGAAATGTTGAAATAGGCTCGTGAAAAATCCTTTAAATCTGTTGTATTTGAAATCGTCAGTTTTTTGTTGTTCCCGGTAAGCGTAAATGAGATAGGCATCCCCGACGACATGGTAAAATATGAATTCAGGTTTGCAGGTTCCAGGGAATCTGAAAAAGTAATCTCGATATTCACCTGTTTCCAGTTTATATTTTTGGGAATTATGGGTATCTGGAAAGCCTGCTGGTTAATGGTGATGGTTTCGATTCTGAGCTTTCCAGCTATCGTGGTGAAAAGAAACTCCACACCGGGAAAAGTTTCGCCCTGGGATCCTTTTATCCCTGATGTGATCTGTAATTTATAGTTTGTGAAGTGATCAAGCGGCTGCTGAGGGGTAAGCCTTACGCTTCTATTATTATTGAAAATATAAAGATTACTGAAGATACCGGTATTATCCGTTTTTTTCAGAATGACACTGCCAATAACCGAAGAAGGATCGAGGGTGTTATTAAAGTAAATATTAATGACACTGTCAACAGAAATGTCTTTGGTGGTTTCCTCCACTTTAAGAACGATAGAGCCTGCCTTCACCTGTGCAAGTTGAATAAACCCGGCCGACGGATTAGATTCTTTCTTTTTACATGCGGCGCAAAAAAGGATATTGACCACCAGAAATGCAATTAACAGCGGAGTTAGTTTCATGGTTTTCCTGTGTAGTGGATAAGAAGGCGGCCCCCTGGAAAGGGAGCCGCCAGTAATTCAGTTCAGATGATTTTCAGTTTTAGTATTTCACAACTTTCATTGTATAAGGATTCCCAGACACAGGATAGCAGGTGATGAAATAAAAGCCACTTGCCAAGTCAGAAGTATTGATGTTAGTAACACCCGTTCCAAGGTTCTCCATTGTTACTACCTGCTGACCCATGGTTGAAGTAATGATCATGGATTTGAGGTCAATGGTCGCATTCACCATGAGTGTATTGGTAAACGGAACCGGATAAACAGATACTTTGTCGTTATTCTTAACGACATTTATTCCGGTAATGGGATTGGGATCATTGTTCAAAATAATATCGTCGAAATAGATGATAATATCTTCTGTAAGCATGAGGGGATCTTCAAAGTCGGGCATGAAGGAAATGGTAGGATAAGGACCGGTTTTGGATGTGAAATCGAAAACCATGTCTTCCCATTCTTCCGTGGAGGTTTGAGGGCCAGTGGAAAAAGTTTCCAGATTCCCGGCAGCGCCACCTTCAATTTTGAATTTAATGGGGCTGATACGCGGTTTCCACACTTTTACATGCATATACTGGTTGGTTGTCACGTCGACCCCTGTTGGTGACCAGAAGCCGCCCCAGGGAACGCCATCTTTATCGCGAAGATACTGAACGACCCAATTGCTCATGTCTATGCCGGTAGGATCAGGATTGGGTATCAAAGTCATTGTACTCAGATCTTCCGCTCCGCCTAACATCACGTTCAAAGGAATGATTTCATAATCTTCAATAACGTAGGCAGCGGCGCTATTGGGAGTCGGGTCGTTGTTGACCATGATGTCATCGAAATAGATCACGATATCATCGGTAAGGGTGAGGGGGTCTTCGAAGTCAGGCATAAAGGAAATCGTCGGATAGGTTCCGGTTTTTGAGGTAAAATCAAATACGATGTCTTCCCACACACCGGTGCTGGTTTGCGGAGACATCGAAGGAATTTCCAGGTTACCGGCAGCGCCCCCTTCCAGTTTAAAATGTAAAGGGCTGATACGCGGTTTCCACACTTTTACATGAACATACTTGTTAACAGTTACATCGACCGGTGCAGGCAAAGCTGACCAAAAGCCACCCCATGGAACGCCGTCTTTATCACGAACAAATTTTACAACCCACAGGCTTGTGTTAATGCCGGTGGGATCAGGATTGGGGATAACAGTCATTGTGCTCAGATCTTCGGCGCCTCCAAGCATTAGATTCATCTGGATCACTTCGAAGTCAGAAACGACCTGTGCATTCATAAAGCCGACCATGGTCAGCATCATAATGAAAATCAGTAAATTTTTCTTCATAGCTTTAATTTTTTAAAATGTGAATGATTCAAACAGTAACTAATCAATTGTAATATAAAGAGATTACGGTTTTTCCGATGCGTATATCAGACCGATTTCAGTTGCAGTTAAGGCGCGATGGAAAATTCTTACGTCATCCAACTGTCCTCCGAAATGGTTGGAAGTCGGGAGTGTATATCCTCCCCAGGGTTGAGTGGCCCACAAAGTACCTTGTCGTGACTTGATAAAACCAAAAGCCAGCCTGGGATAAACTTCCGGGGCTGTTCCATTCCATACAAGTCCGGTAGCTGCATTTAAGGTCGGATCGGCGAGGTTGAAATCTTCCTCCTTCATCTTTTCACCATTGATATACATTGTGGCCAGTTTGTTTGGTCCGCTAAACACGAAAACGACATAAGTCCATTTGTCTTTGATAAGGGCAACCATGCCTTCGGCCGGGGTTGGTGACAGCAATTTACAAAAAGTACACGCTTTCCATCCGTCGTTGTCTTTGGTCTTTCCGTCGCCATTGAAGATCAGGTCATGAGGGTTTGTGGCAGGAAAGCCTACATCATAAGTGGCGGCAAGCTTACATTCAGCATAACTACCTGGTATTTCAAACTGGAAACCATAGAAAGCGCCGAGACCAATAACAAAATGGCCTTTGGGATTACCATCCGCATCAACATGTCCGACGGAGTTTGTTTTTACCCAGAAGCACAACGAAAATTCAGGTGTGTCTGATAGCTGATCGCCATTTGGAATTTCGATAATGCTGGTAGTTCCGTCAAAGGTTGCAGCTTTTCCTGCGGCAGCCTTGTAAGAAACGGTATAGGTTATATTTATTACACTATCAGCGTTAAAACTACCTACCTGGTCGTTAGCGTTATCTTCGAAATTCCAGTATGCGATCTGACCGGTCGGAACAAAGGTCCCAATGGTTGTAAATGTGCGGACAAAGCCAGGAACTGACTGGCCATCAGTTGATGTGACAGTTGGAAAAGTAAGTGTAAACAGGGCTCCGTTCCCCAGTTCCTCATTGGGTATGATTGTGATGGTGGCGCCAACAGGTGTTACTGTTAACGGGATGTTTTTTTTATCCCAATCCCTTAGCAGGGTAATGTTGCTGCTGCTGACACTGGCTGCATTGACAGCGAGTGAAAAAGTGGCAACGATGGTTGGGTTTGAAGGCACATTGTTTGCAGATGTAGCTCCGTTCAGATCAATAGTTCCACCAATCAGTTGTGCAACCAGTGTCGATAATTGGAACGTGACCGTGTCATCTTTCTTTTTACAGCTTGCTACTCCAACCAGGAGAGCCACAGCTATAAAGAATGAACCAAATAAAATAACTTGCCTTTTCATGGTTTTTTTTGATTAAAATTAAACAAATTATAATGACATATAGATTAATGCAGTTAACATTACCAATTCGGATTCTGAAGAAGTGATCCCTGCGAAATATCAATCTCGCTCTGGGGGATCGGCAAAAGTTCGTGCTTCCCGGCAATAAATCCAAGGGGGCCTAAAACCTGTGCCGCTCTTCCGGTTCGCACAAGGTCCCAGAATCTCCATCCTTCCATGGCCAGTTCATGACGTCTTTCGTCAAAAATAATATCTCTTAATTCCGATTGATTTGTATTGGTGATATCCGGAAGTATATTGTTGTTACCCTGCCGTGCACGTTGCCGGACTTGGTTAAGGTATATTAAAGCTTCTGCAGGTTTATTGTTTTCATTGAGCGTTTCCGCAGCCATTAATAGTACGTCGGCATACCTTATCAACCTGCGATGACATCCCCATTGGGTTATCACATTATCTCCAGGAACCCAGACTTTCCGGGTGTAACATTCTATTTCTATAATATTACCTTGTTCATCGTAAGTGATATCCGGAGTAGAGCCATCGCCCAGGATCACGATCCCGTCGATCGTATCTCCCAGGTTGATCACCGTTCCGGGATATCTCGGGTCACCAGAGGCGAATGAATTCCGCAGATCGATGGTAGGACGGTTGAATCCCCACCCACGATTAGGAGTTCCCCTTACGCCCTGCGTATTGGCATACTGGTTTCCACCGCTTCCGGTACTTTCAGACTGGATGGCTCCGACCTCAAAAACCGATTCGATACCATTGTTTCCATTCACACCGTTGGCATCAACAAAGAGTGGCTCTAACCCATACTGGTTTGAATTGATCACATCCATGGCATATTTCTCGGCATTGACAAAATCGCTGCGGAAAAGATATACCCTTGCCAGTAAAGCCTGTGCTGCTCCCTGTGTTGCCCTTCCCAGGTCAACACCCTGGTATTCCGATTTCATCGGCAAATTCTCAATGGCAAAATTCAGATCCTCAATGATCTGGGAATAGACCTCTCCGGCCGAAGCTCTGGGTAATTTTAGGGGAGGGTCAGTCGTTGTCACCAACGGAACTCCGCCCCAGCTTCGTACAAAATCGAAGTAAATCATTCCGCGGATGAATTTGGCTTCTGCGATATACCTGGTTTTCAAATTCTCATCCATGATGATCTCAGGAATTTTTTCAATCACCACATTGGCTCTTTTAACCCCGACATATAATGCATTCCAGTAACGGTCGAGTCCATCCTGCGTGGGAGTATAGGTAAAGTTATCATAAGGACCAACTGTGGAGGCTGCGTCACCAGGGTTACTGCCTTTGCGGGCATCATCCGACATGATATCAAAAATCGGGAATCCTCCTGCATTGTAATACCATTCCCTAATGGCTTCATACGTGGCATTGGTAGCCAGCAAAGCATCGGACGGGGAGACAGGAAATGCTTGTTGCGTAAGCGTGCCCTGAAGATCCTTATCAAGAAATTTCTTGCACCCGGAGAAGGAAACAGCGGTAACAACAGCAAGGATGGAAATAAATATTATTGCGCGTGTTCTCATGTCCGTTAAAAGTTTAAGTTGATGCCTACTGAATAAACAGCAGTAATCGGGTAAATACCATTGTCAATACCAGCGGATAAAACGTCACCGCTGCCAATTTCCGGAGTATAACCGGTATATTTCGTGAGTGTGTAAAGGTTATCTGCCTTAACATAAATCCTGAATTTTTGGAGATAAATTTTGGTGCTCCAGTTGGAAGGGAGGGTATAACCCAGGACCAGGCTTCTTATTCTCAGGTAAGACCCATCCTGGATAAAATGATCTGAGGGTGTGTAGTTGTATCCTCCGAAGGATGGCCGGGGCTCCGTGTTGCTGGTTCCGGGACCGGTCCATCGGTCAAGTACACGGATTTCAAAGTTATATGGGTCAGGCCTGACCACATCCTTGGCATTGAATATTTTGTTGCCTGTTTGCCCCTGAACGTTGACTGACATGTCAATGCCAAAGATCTCAAAGCCGAAATTGAACCCGAAGATGAATTTTGGGATTGGAGAACCGATGTAAGTCCTGTCTCTGCCATCGATTTTTCCATCTCCGTTTACATCCACAAACCTCAGGTCGCCAACGCCAGCCTGGCCGTCGTGTGGATAAGCATCCAGTTCGGCCTGAGTTTGAAAGACACCATCGGTTTGATATCCGTAAAAGGCCCCGATGGGGAGCCCGACTTTGCTCTGGGTGACAGGGATCCCGTTGCCAAGATAACCTCCGATCAGTACAGAATCCACACCACTGTTCCCGCCAATACTTAAAACCTCGTTATGAATGGTAGTCCCCAGCACGCCAATATTATATTTGAACTTTCCAACCTGGTCACGCCAGCCGAGATTAAACTCGAATCCCCGGTTCACTACAGAAGCAGCATTGAACCTCACTTTGGCTCCTGCACCATTTCCAAGATACCCAGGGGTTGACAGCAAAACAAGGATATCATCAGTTTGTTTGTTGTAATAATCAAATTCAGCGGTAAACCTGCTGCCCAACAGGCCTAATTCAAGCCCTATGTCTGTTTGTGTTGTAACTTCCCACTTCAGGTTCGGATTTCCGTTTATTCCATAAGAGGCGCCGGTATTGGGATCGTTTTCTATTCCAAAAATGGCGAGTATGTTCGATTCTACCCTTGCATAGCGGTCCCAGTAAGGTATTTTATCATTTCCGAGTTTACCCCAACTGGCTCTGACTTTCAGTTTATTCAGCCATGGTATGTTTTTCATGAATCTTTCCTGTGAAATATTCCAGCCCAATGCAAAGGAGGGAAAACTGGCATACCGGTTATTCTGGGCAAATTTGGATGATCCATCGCTCCTGAATGTGGCAGTAAGGATATACTTTTTATTGAAGACATAATTTACCCGGAACAGGAAAGAGACCATTGAATAATACTGATTCAGGTCAACCTGTTCCAGAATGCTGTTGATGGTGTTGACATTATTGGCAGGATCGTAAATATAAGATGGCTGGATGTACCAGAAATTCGATCCGTCGCGCAGGAGGTTGGCCCCCGACAGGCTAAACCCGTCGGAAGTGGTGTTTTGCATGGTATACCCTGCGACGGCATCAATGGAATGTTTGCCGAATTCCTTTTTATAGTTCAGCGTATTTTCCCAAAGCCATGTAAAATTATAATTGCTGTTTTTCACCAGCCGGCTCAGTATGTTCTGTTGTTGAGAAATGGTTCCATCGGGGTTATAAACCGTAAAAGCAGGTGTAAAACTCTCCGCATTATTGTATCCGGCATCGATCCCAAAACTGGATTTGAACTTGAATGCTTTCAGGAAACTTACCTCCCCGTAAATATTTCCCACTCCCCGGACACCCTTGATGAAGTTATTTGAATACGCCAGGTCGGCCAGTGGGTTTCCCACATTGTCAACCACCGCAAAGCTGCCATCTGGATAGTAGGGAACAAGTGTAGGCTTTGCCCTGTAAACGGCGTAAGTCACATTGGGTGCCACCTGTTGGCTGTATGGGGCAATGGTTATATTGTTTCCCAGTTTTACGTGCCGGGATAAATTATAAATGTTATTTATTTTTAGGGTGATCCGCTCATAACTTGACTTTTCAATGATCCCTCCCTGCTTGAAATAACCTCCGCTAATATAATATTGAACTTTTTTGGAAGAGCCCGATGCAGATAACTGAAAATCATAAACCGGAGCGGTATGAAAGACCAGGTCCTGCCAGTCGGTGTTGGCCACTGCATCAACATTGTTGAAAGTTCCTGGCTTAATCTGGTTCGAAATAATGGCAAAATCCCGTCCGTTAAGCAAATCAATTTTTTTTGCCAGGCTTTGCATTCCCAGCTCCCCTGTAAAGCTGAAAACCGTTTTTTCATCTGTAGGTTTCCCCATTTTTGTTGTCACCATGATGACCCCATTGGCTCCTCGTGAACCGTAAATGGCAGACGCAGAAGCATCCTTAAGCACCTCCATGGAGGTGATGTCATTGCTGTTCAGAAAAGAAATATCGTTTACAATTACACCGTCAACAACGTAAATGGGGTTTGAATTACCAAATGTTCCAACGCCCCTGATCCTGACTGCAGGATTCTCACCAGGCGTACCGGAAGTGCTGGTTACCTGCACCCCGGTCACATTCCCCTGCAGACTCTGTACAGGGTTTAATGCTGTTATCCTGGTAATGTCTTCAGCTTTCACACTTCCGACGGATCCGGATAAATCGCTCTTTCTTACCGAACCATATCCGATGACAACGATTTCATCGAGTGTTGTCTTTTTGGGTTCCAGAATCACATCCACAACCGTCTGGCTCCCCAGTTCGACCTCTTTGGTTTGGTAACCGACATAGGAAAAGACAAGTACCGCTTTATCCGATTTCACGGATATGGAATACTTGCCATCGATATTGGACACGGCCCCGGTTGTAGTACCTTTGATGATAATGGTAGCGCCCGGGAGTGTTTCCCTGGTATCGCCGGCAGTAATAATCCCTGTAACGTTCCGGATTTGTGCCTGAGTAACCGTAAAAAAACCGGCCAGAAAGAGAATCAGGAGCCCTGCTGTTCTAATTCGCAATGACATTTTTGCTTTGTAAAAATTCAGCATAATGCGAAGGTTTCGTTGATATCGAAGAGCTAATTTACAAAAAAAATAACCGAATTTCAATTCTTCTTTCGAATTTGGGATGTCACACGGTTACACCATCCGTTTGAAGAGGCAGTCAGGCTATACGCCAATACTACTTCAAATGATATCAACTATTAAAACTGCATGATTAATTCAACCAGGTTTTCATCAGATTCCAGAGCCAAACGCCTTCGTAAACGATATCTCCTGGTCTCTACCCCACGGTGGCTGATGTTTAACAATGGGGCAATTTCCTTGGAAGAGAGGTTCAGCTTCAGGTAAGCGCAGAGCTTCAGATCGCTTTGAGTCAGATCGGGATAGGCGTTTTTCAGCCTTTTAAAGAAGTTCTCGTGAGCCTGGTCGAAGAGCGCTTCGAAGATTTTCCAATCGCTGTCATTCGAGATGTTTTTTTTGATATGGGCATGAATACGTTCAAAATAACGCTTGGGGTAATCCGTACCAAGTTTTTCGCGTTGACGGTCAAGTTCATCCTTGATCTCAATAAGGAGCTCATTTTTATTAATGATAGCCTTGGTGGAGTTGGCCAGTTGAATATTCTTATGCGAAATTTCAGTCTGAAGTTTTTCATTTTGCAGTTTGATAATCTCCTGTTCGGCACGTTGTTTCTCGAAGGAAACACGGGCTTCATGCTCAAGGCGTAACCGGGTTTGGTGACGGATAACCCTGCGTCGGACCAGGTACCAGCTCAATAACGAAAATCCAAGGGCCAGAAGAAAGTAACACACCCAGGCGGTGAAGCTCGCGTACCAGGCTGGCATAACCCTGATGTGCATGACAATGGGATCCGAAAGTTTTCCTCCCCCGGTCAGGGTACGAACCATAAATGAAAACTGACCCCTGGGTAACCGCGTATAGGTCACCTCTGTATTGTCGGTCCAGCCACTCCATGAGCTTTCCAGTCCTTCAAGCTTATACTGATAAAGCTGGGTAGGATGCCGGCTGTTGATGCAGGTAAATGAGAAAGAAAGATTATTCAGAGCATGTGGAATGATTGAGAGGGATTGCGCCGGATCGAGCACCTGCTTTGATCCTTTCATATCCTGACAATAGACGTTGCGGAAAAGAAGCCTTGACTGATCTGATAGCTGTTGTGTCAGAGCATTTGTATTCAAAATAGCAAATCCATTGTCCAGGCAGATTAGATGACGCTGATTATCGAGTGGTACGATATTCTCATATTCATCAACCATATGCAGGGCGTAGAGCGGCAGGTAAAGGTGAAACAGTAACGTTGCTTTATTGTTGCGGATTTCAAACAGGCCGATGTCGTTTTTTCTGATGAACCAATAACGGTTCGCACTGAATTCAACAATCCGGGTAGCCGCTTCAAACCCCTGCAGTTGTTTGTTCAGGTCCTCGTACAAAATAACTTTATTCTTCAGATCATCCCATGTAAAAAGCCTGGAACCGGTGGTAAAAACAACGCGATGATCGATTTTGAATACACGGATGGCAAATTCGGAAGGAAATCCATCATTCTTGCCATAAGATACCTGGGAAATCACACTATCTAACGTTGGAGACAACTGCAATTTATAAAGACCTTTAACGGCATGACTAACCCAGACATTCCCGAAATGGTCTGTTTCTAAAAAACGGGAGGGTTCAAGATAACCTTTTACCTGTTTGTCATAATACCATGCCCTGCCATCATTCCTGAAAATAACCAGGGGTGCATAGGTGCTTTGAATGAGGTAATCGCCCTTTCCGGCAGCCAGTTTTTGAAGGCAAAAACCTCCACTGACCGGCGAAATCTTTTTCAGGTTATTATCTTCTATGATGAAAGTTCCTGAAGTATGTCCACAAAAAAGAGTACCGTCAATAACCTTCAGTTCCCAGACCTGACCCTGTGAATTACTCAGAAATCCGGTGTATTTATAAGTCTGGTCAGATGGATTGAACGAATATGTAAAAATACCTCTGTTGGTTCCAACGTACAGGCGGTTCCCAAGTAGGGCGGCAGTATAAACAGCACCCAGGTGTTCTCCCTTTTCCTGGTATACATCCACCATGTTGTTTAAGAAAATGTGGTCAATCCCATTATCCTGCCCTACCCACACAGATCCGTTCCGATCGCTGCAGAGAGAAAGCACTGTATTGTTCTGAAGGGCATTGTCATTGTGAAGATGATAAACAATGTTGCCTTGGAAATCAAGAATCAACAATCCCTTTACAATGGTGCCGAAGAACAGTTGGTTGCCAAGCACAAGCCCGTTGTTGATTTGGTATTCACGAAGCTCTTGGTCCGCTTCATTCTTCCAAGGCCGAATGCTCTTTCCATCATAAATAAAAACTCCATTCGAAGTGGTCCCAATGAGAAAAGTGTTGTTCAGATATGGCAAAATGGTCTTGACCTCCATGCCCAGAAGGGCCTGACCTATATCAAGGTTGATGAGACTGTCATTGACCACTTCATATAAATTCCCGTTCACAGACTGCACAAAGAGCCTTTCCCTGGCTTTAAGGAGAAAGATAATGGTCCCGGGAAGCTGGATTGACTTTATGGACTTGTGATCATATACAAACAACGATGAGAAACTTTGAAAATATATTTTATTCCGGCACTCGACAATCTTCCATACTTCACTATTATTAAATGAAGCGTCACTCTGCAAAGGTTTGAGTGACCGGTAAACAAACTCATGTGTTGCTTCCTGCTGCCAGTATCCAAATTCCTCATACGAACCCGTATAAATTCGCCGGTCAGGCGCAACATAAACCGACCGTACAATGGTTTGATCGGGGTTTCGGTACGTCTTCCAGGCTGTGCCGTCGAAAATGAGTAATCCATCGTTGTTGGCTACATAGACAAAACCCTGATCATCGGCATCGATCGACCAGTTCTGACTGCCGGCATGGTACTCCTCTTTGGGGTAATGTTTAACCAGGTAGGTGGATTGCGCCCAGGCATGGTTCACCATGGGCAGGGAGCATAAAATGAACAAGAATAAGAGTAAGTGATCTTTTTTCATCTATACAAATATACTTTTTCTTTCCCGTATGTATCATGATAGGGTTAGGCGTAGCCGGGAAGCGAAACCTGTCGTGCCCGGGAGCTGGGATACCAGCCAAAATACAACGAAAAAGAGGCCATGGAAAAAACCATAGCCTCCTTCAGAAGAACCGAGAAGATTCGGTATTGATTACTTTTTCAGGGTACGCATGTAAGCCACAAGAGCCCACCGGTCTGAGTCGGCAGGAATCTTTTTTTCGTATGCAGGCATTTCACCGTTCCCGTATGTGGTCTTGTAAAACAATTCCCCATCCGTTTGTGCCTGGAATTTGGCAGTTGTGAAATCACCAGGATTGGTTTTCAGCATGGCTCCCTTTGGTCCGTCACCAAGCCCCTTTGTACCATGACAGGTTTTACACTGTTTGGCCCATAACTCTTTACCGTCGGCAATCACCGAAGCATCTTTCAGGTTTGCAGCTGCTTTCATCGTCTTGTACTTGGCGGGAACTTCCCATTTGGTCTGTGCTGTTGCACTTCCCGCGACCAAAAGCACTACAGCTACCATTACTAACATCTTTTTCATTTTTCTTGCGTTTTGTTACCGCAAAGATATAAATAAATCGAGATATGTTGATGTTTTAACATTTTTTTACATTCAACGACCAGGCAGAAATCAGGATCCTTTCACTCCATCTTATCCGGATCAGGAAGGGTCATTTCCGGAAAGAGGATACCCCGGATCTCTTCCAGTCTGGCTTCAATGAGGAGGGTTTCATCCTGGTTGGAGTCGGTTCTATCCTGTTTGCCCAGCAACTCCTGGTACCGTTGCTGTAATCGGGTCTCCTCTGCCAGAACAGGCGTGATAAATTCAATATACTCCCTGTAAAGGGAATCGTAGTAAACCACCCACTGCTGCCTTAGTTTTTCCGACGGCGTAACACAGGCAAAATACTGGGCCAGCATACGTTTCTGCACCGGACTTGGATTCAGCACGATCAACTCCGTCACATAATTATTATAAAACTTCAATTCTGCCAGGCCGGCCTGGCGGTCTTTAAAGCCCCAGTCGATGATCATGGTCGCCACAACGATGGCAACGCTTGTGATGAACCATTTTGCCAGATCGATCCAGAGTTTCATCCGTTGCAATGCCTGCGTGGCTTCTTTATCAGAATCACTTGTCCGGGTCGGTTTTGGTTTCTGTTCTTCCATAGCTTTTTTGGTTGCTGAATAATTTATTAAATTGTTTGTCCTGAATTCCCGACATAAAAACCACCATGGAAACTGCCCCAATCGTTGCGTATAACATGTCAGACTGAGTATCCCAGACATATCCCTGGGTTCCCAGAAATGAATCTGCCGATACTCCGGATAAAACAGCTACACCCCATTCCAAAAACTCATAGAAAACACTGATGCTGATACATACACAGACTGTTAAAAAGGAGAGCCATAATCCTCGTTTCACAACCTCCAGCCTGATGAACAGTTCTCTGACAATCATTGCCGGTACAAATCCCTGGGCAAAATGTCCGACTTTGTCATAATTGTTACGGCTTTGATGAAACACCTCTTTTACCCAATCAAAGAGTGGAACCTCTGCATAAGTATAGTGGCCACCAATAAACAAAATATAACAATGGACTACTATCAGGGAATAGGTTAAATCAGAAAACCGAAACTTTTTGAATGTGACTATCAGTACTATGCATCCGATAATAGCAGGGAATACCTCAAGGACCCAGGTAAAGTAATCATGCGGCCTGATCCCTGACAAAATCAATCCGACAACAACTATTCCCAGTAATATCCAATATTTTTTCATCCTTTCAAAGATACTGATAAGTTGAGCAGGTATGTTAGCAAAAAAAATAATATCTTGAGCGCCTTTACCTACCTGATAGCATCTGCATCATGATCAAACGAATTAGCATCATCCTCTTCCTCTGCTTTGTATTTCTGACGGGATCACTGGTGGCACAGGATACCCTCACCGGACCGCATGAATCAGGGTCGGCCTCCACAAACCAGGATCCCAAAGAGCTGACCATCAGTCAGCAGATCGACCGGGCTTTTACCCCCGTGGTTGAGGTCATGAACTCGATTCTCTTCTGGGATCCCTTCGCCTATGCCGGGCTGCACGATCCGGTGGTCTATAATGAATACGGGGAACCGTTTACCGGTCATAACGGGAATCCGGTCACCTCCAACATCCCGTTTATCGTGGTGTGGCTGATCTTCGGGGCGGTAGTGTTCACCATTTTCATGCGATTCATCAGCATCCGTGGGTTCAAACACGCCATCCAGCTGATCCAGGGAAAATACGACGACCCCAACGATCCCGGGGAGGTCTCCCATTTCCAAGCCCTTACTACAGCCCTGTCGGCGACAGTCGGCCTGGGAAATATTGCAGGTGTGGCCATCGCCATCTCCATCGGAGGGCCCGGAGCCACCTTCTGGATGATTTTGGCCGGACTGCTGGGCATGTCGTCCAAATTCACCGAATGCACCCTGGGTGTCAAGTACCGGAAAATCGACCAGCACGGGGTGGTATCCGGGGGGCCGATGTACTACCTCCGGGAAGGGCTGAAACGGAAAAAACTGAAGTGGCTTGGGTGGGTCCTTTCCGGGATGTTCGCTATCCTGGTCATCGGTGGATCCTTTGGCGGAGGGAACATGTTTCAGGCAAACCAGGCCTATTCACAGCTTACCTATGTGGTTCCCTCCATCGAACATCATGGCGCCTGGTTCGGGATCGGTCTGGCGGTACTTGTCGGCATTGTGGTGATTGGCGGCATTAAAAGCATCGCCCGGGTCACGGATAAAATTGTTCCCTTCATGGCCCTGTTCTATGTAGGAACCGCCCTGGTCATCGTGGCCATGAACATTCAACACACCGGTGAAGCCTTCTCCCTGATCTGGAACGGAGCCTTTGACCCGGGTGCCATCAAGGGAGGGATCATCGGGGTACTCATCGTGGGATTTCAACGCGCTGCCTTCTCCAATGAAGCCGGGGTAGGTTCTGCCGCCATTGCCCACTCGGCTGTGAAGACCGATAAACCCATCACCGAAGGGCTGGTGGCACTGATGGAACCGTTTGTCGATACCGTGGTTATCTGTACCATGACCGCCCTGGTCCTCATCTTTACCGGCACCTATGATAATCCGCTGAATCTGGAAGGCGCACAGCTCACCAGCCAGGCTTTCGAAAAGGTCTTCTCCTGGTTTCCCTACCTGCTGGTGGTTGCCATCTTCCTCTTTGCCTATTCCACCATGATATCCTGGTCGTATTACGGTCTGAAAGGGTTCGATTACCTGTTCGGAGGATTCTCCCATAAACTTTTTGGCACACGCGAGGTGGCCCGCTATGTCTATTTCACTCTTTTCCTCGGATGCATCATCATTGGATCCGCCTCCAACCTGGGTTCGGTGATGAATTTCTCTGACATGATGATCCTTTCGATGGGGTTCCCCAACATCCTGGGGTTGCTCATCCTTGCCCCGGAGGTAAAACGCGACCTTGACGATTATTGGCGCAAGCTCAAAGCAGGAGAGTTTAAAAAATATACCAGGGCTGAAAGAAAGCAGCTGAAACAAAAAAACTGACCGGTCGCCCGAATTCCCTTTGCCCGCATTGCATTCGCAACGGCGGTCTCCACATCAATCCGGGCTTCGTTGGATTTAAGGACAGCCAGGATCCCCGTTGCTATAAATAAAATAACCTGTCTCATGCTGATGGTTTCGTTTTTTGCGAGGTCAACTATCAGGAAAAGAATTGTACCTTAGATGAGAATTATATGAAGCTGCGATCCCTCCGGAAACGAATTATCAGGCGCCTTCTCGCCCTTTTCACACTCCCCCGTGTCACAGCTGAGGTAGGCCGGTATGCCCGGGCGTTTCTGCATGAGGGTACCCGGTATACGCATGGGATAAAGGGAGAGGCAATAGAGACGAAAGAGGCTTTCCTGATCCTGACGAAATACATGAAGCGGGAGAAACTTTCCCCTTCCGAAAAGCGGCAGTTTGTCAGGCAGATGATTGATCTTCTGAAAGGAACCGGCGTGGTGGTGCCTGTTTTACTCATTCCTGTCCCGTTTCTGGGAACCATCTTGCTTGTCATCATGGATCACCTGCTGATGAGCATGAAGATCCAATTGTTACCCTCAGCGTTCTATCCCGCAAAGGAAAAAGAACTATTGACCCCGGAGGCGATCGAGAAAGAGTTGGAGAGGGAGGGTGATAAGCAAACAACCGAAACCGTACTTTTGTAAATCCTCCTCCTAAGCATGAAACTCCAATCTGACATTGCTACTCTCTTATTCCTCATTCCTTTATACCTCATTTCAAGTACCGCCCTCCCCCAGGGCACCTGGGAACGGACTCCTGTTCCAACCTCCCGGAATTTGTTGTCGGTCTGCTTTGTCGACAGTTTATATGGCTGGGCTGTGGGCGACTCCGGAACAATCCTTCATACTTCAGATGGTGGTACCACTTGGATTCTCCAGTCCAGCAATACAAACAAAGACATTGTGGGTCTCTTTTTTCTTTCCCGGGAGCTGGGCTGGGCCTCTGCCTTTAACTTCACCGACCCTCTCTATGGCACCATCCTGTTGAAAACCACAAACGGCGGTGCTTCCTGGATAAGCTCCACCTATCCCGAAGAGAACATCTTCATCACCTGCATTCACTACTTCGATTCCCTTACCGGCTGGATGGGCGGAAAACCCCATGCGCTGGTGAAAACCACCGACGGAGGAGGTTCCTGGACGCAGGCTGCTGTCGACACTTCCACCCTTGCCTTTTTCCCGGTTTTGAAACTCGCTTTCCTGGACGATGAGGTGGGCTTTGCCTGTGGCGGGATGTTCGACATCGCCGGGGTGATCTGGCGAACTACCAATGGCGGTGATCTCTGGTATGCCATAGATCCTTCCCAGGCCCCGGCCGATGAAGTGCATGCGCTCCATATTTTTAATGAATTGCAGGTAATGGGATCCGGGGGCGATCCCGATTACGGATATGGAGCAGGTATGATCCGGACCTCCGACGGGGGTTTGAACTGGGAATATGAAGAAATCGGCTTCCAGGGCATTGCTTATGATCTCGATTTCCGGACGCCATCCCAGGCCTGGTCACCCCTGGGCGCGATGCGAAAACTGATCTTCAGCCTGGATACAGGATCTACCTGGACCGAATTCCCAACCCCCGATTCCACCTCCATTTTCTCCATCACATTCCCCGATTCCCTCCATGGTTATGGCGTGGGCTCGGATGGGGCAGTGATCAGGTACATCCCGCCGGTACAGCCCGGAATTCCTCCCCTTCCCAACCTCACCGATGATGGAATTACCTGTCAGATCTATCCCAACCCAACCACCGGAATTTTAAAATTCGAAATTCGGAATTTGAAAAAATGTTTTATCACGCTTAAGGTTTATTCTTCGCTGGGAGTTGAAATTGCCGAATGGATCCATGAGGAATTTTCACCAGGGTTACATTCCTTTGATTTTGATGCCGGGAAGCTGTCTGCAGGAAACTACGAATGTGTCCTGAGATTCGATGGGGCAATCCGGGCTTGCCGAAAGATGGTCGTAATTCGCTGAATTTTTTAGTGCTTTGGTGTTTTGGTGGCAAATCGTCACAGCAAAGACACAAAGAGACGAAGGACACAAAGGGCTACTCCAGGAAAACCAGCTTTTTAGTGGTGGATCGACCGCTGACGGTTATCCTGACAAGGTATACCCCTGGTGGAAACTGTCGTTTATCCTGCCCGGCTCCGGCATCGAAACTGCCCTTGACAAGACCCGGACCAAACCGCCCATCCAAAAGAGTTTTCTCCAGTTCTCCGGTCAGGTTAAAGAGTTCCAGGGAAACATCTCCTTCCTTCGTAATTCGTAATTCGTAATTCGTAATTCCCGTTGTTGGGTTGGGATAAATCTTAAACCCGACATCTGAAAATGGACCATCTATCGCCTGGATACTGGAGAAGGCAACGGGGGAGGTCCAGATCTGGTAGATCCCGGTCGAGTTATCCATCCACACCGGCCAGAGGGTGCTGTCGGCAGAGGTGATGTCGATGTTGTCGCCCTGGTATCCCTGACCCAGTCCTCCAATAGGTGTGGGCTTGAAATTGTGATCGCTCAGCTCAACCTCCTTCCAGGTATCACCCCCATCTGTCGACCGGGCCAGGAAAACGCCGGTGGAATCGGTGGTCGTATTTCTATCGTCATAAAAGATCACATTCACACCACCGTAGTGATCCACATGAACCGAAGGAAAGTACTGGTCTTTTCCGTTATTCAGCGGATCCTGGTTGACCCGGATGCCGGCCGACCAGCTTATCCCGCCATCGGTGGAGCGGTTGAGGATGATGTCGGGATCGTGTCCTGCCGGCGGCAGATCTTTTTGTCCGGTTACGATGTAGATCCAGCCCTGCCGCGGACCATCGGTAAGGTCTACATCCATAGTGGGCAAGCCGTTCACCCGGATGTTATCCTTATTGGGTAGGATGCCGGTGATGCCATTGACGGGAAAGGCGTTTTCGATAACGTTCCAGTCGGAACCACCGGTAGCACTTACTGCAAAGCCTACCTGGATCTCTTTGAAGGGGGTGACGTCCGTAACCCCTGCCCAGCAGGCATAAATCTCCCCGTTGGGACCCATGGCCAGGTCGCCACCTGAGCTGCGGTGAGTTGGGTTGTTAACCGGAACCGGTATCGACCAGCTTGTTGCCCCATCATCGGTAAAGGAAAAACTCAGGGGAAAGGGAGGTGCGAATTTCACCCAGGCGGCGTAAGTCCTGCCGTAATAGGTACTGGAGGGATGGGTATCACTGATCAGGGAGGCTCGTTCCAGATCGTCGGTGGAGATCACCTGCTGTGACGACCAGGTTTGTCCGTTATCTGTCGAATAATGCGAATACAATCCTACAAAGGGGGAGCGACCCAGCCGGGTAAGGATAAAGGTGCCGTTTTTGTCAATGACAATGCCCGGATCGCCCCCATGAAAGGCAATGGGTTCTCCGGTGCAGGTGTCGTTGCCCCGCCAGTTCTGGCCTCCATCGGTGGTCACAAAGATCCCTTCACTGATGAAAAAGGGGATGAAGTTGAGGGTGTTGCAGGCGGAGAAGAGGATATCCTGATTCAGCGGGCTATTTACGATGAAAACCTCGGTTTGGTTGACACTGCCGGGATAGAGCCGGTAGTTCTCTCCGACTCGCAGGGTAACAGGATTATCCTGTGCAAGCACAGTACGGGATAAAATACATAGTACATAAAAGATTGCCCGGAGTTTCATTTCATTTCTGCCATTTATTGACCATTCTATCCAATAGAACACAGATTACACAGATGAAAATCAGGCTCCCTTCAGAGTCGGGGTAACACTGATTTTCAGTGAAATCAGAATGTATACCCCAGATTCAACGACGCGAACCAATCCCTTGGCGCACCGGCTTCGTAAAACCGCTTATCGGCTGAATTGGTATTGGTGAAGCCGACGTAGATTTCGTCAAAGATGTTATTCACCCCGCCGGAGAGCATCAGGTTGAATTTGCCGAACCGCATATCCATCCCCAGCACACTGTTGAGCAGGTTGTAAGGGGCAGTTTTTTCAGAGTTGGCGTCATCGACCCAGAGACCACTGATCCCCTGGTAACTTACCTTGCCAAAGAGGCTGAAATGGTTACCCAGTGGCAGCGTATACGAGAGAGCCAGGAATAGATTATTCTCCGGCACACTGGGGACAATGTTGCCTGCGAAATCACGGTCGATGTAAATGAAGTTGCCCAGTGAGTCCTGTTCAACGGATCTGGCTTCGTAGGTTTTATAGTGGAAATGCGACCAGGTGTAAGCAAGCTCAAAGTTGAGGTTTTCCCAGATCTCCACCAATCCGCCCACTTCGGTCCCCAGCCGGTGAGTACGGCCAGCGTTCCGGTAGTAGACTTCGTGGAGCACTTCATAGGGTACGATTTCGTTCTCTACTACGATATAGAAGCCGGTGGCTTCGAAAAGTATCCGTTTGAACCACCTGGAGTTGCGTTGGTAGAGCTTTCCTTTTATCCCTGCCTCGAAATTCTGGGACTCCTGCGGCTTCAGATCGGTGTTGAAGAGGAATGCCGGATCGGGGCTGTCGAGCTCATTCCCGGCGGGTGCGTCGAAGCTGTATCCGAACGAACCATATACTGCCAGCAAGGGCAGGATCTTGCAATTGAGGGCCAGTTTCGGGGTGAAGGCCTGGAAGCGAAGCTGATCTTTCCGCGAGGGAACGGTCTCTTCCTGCAGGTGATACCCTACATTATCGTACCGGCCGGTGAGGAGAACAAACAGTTTCTCGGGTAATATCTCCAGGTTATTGGAGATGTAGAGTCCTTTGTTCCCGATATTTTCTGCCGTCAACTGCTTCAGCTGATCTCCCCGCTGGCCATTGATGTTGTCGTAGTACTCGGTTCGGGCCGGTTGGGCATAGAGGTCGCCCCCCACAGAAAATTCATTGTGGAGCCGTCCGAAACGGGCTTTGTTGATGTATCTGCCACTCAGCCCAAGACCATACCGGTTGATGATGCGGTACTCTTTTGAGGTCCGTTCAAAATACTTGATCGTGCCGTAGGCCGTCACCTCCACGTCGTTGTTCAGCTTCCGGCCAAAAGTTGCGCTGTACCGGATGCCGATCCGCCCCTTGGTGGTGATTCGCTTTTCGTCGCGGTCGACCGATTTCTGGTTTGCCTGCCAGGGATCCTGTTCAAACTCCTCTTTGGTAAGCGACCCGGGCAGTTTGATCGACCCGTCAACGAAATAACCCAGGATGGAAAGCCGGGTATGCTCCGAGGGGGTAGTCTCTGCGACCATATTAAGGATGTGCCAGTATTCGTTGTTATGGACCCGGTAGCCGTCGTAATTATGGTAGCTGTATGTTGTCAGGAATCGGTATTTGTCGGTTCTCACGGCCGCTTTGAATCCGCTCCGGGATAATCCGAACGACCCGAGTTCACTGAATCCCCTGACTGATGAGCGGTCAAACTCAATGTCGTTGAAAAAATTCGCCACCCCTCCCGGCGCGTTCGTGTAGAGGGAAGAGGCGTTTCCCTTGACGATCTCGATCCGGCCGATGGCGTTGAAGTCGAGTGCTTCGACACGGGTCTGGCCGTCGGGTTCCGATTCGGGAATGTCGTCGAGCAGGATGCGTACTCCCCGGATACCCGAGTTCGACCGGTTGCCGAAGCCCCGGATGGTGAACCGTACATCGTGGTTCCCGTAGCGCGACTGCAGGAAAAGGCCCGGGACCGGCGAGAGCATATCGTTGGCGCCAACCTTGCGGTCGTACTGGTAGTTTGAATAGTTGAAACGGACCACTGAATAGGGGATGTCAATGATCCTGCTGGGCATTCGTGTAGCGGTGATCACCACCTCATCAAGCTCCCGGAACAGGGTGTCTTCCGAGGCTGTGACGGAGTCGGCTAATGTGATCCTCTGGGAGAGAGCGATCCGGGCTCCAGAGCACGACAGAATTAGGATGATGAAAAACAGTACCTTCTTAAAACATCTGTGAGTCACAGATACAAAGGTACAGATAAATTTTTTTCTTACTTTTGAGGCATACTATAATAAAATGAATGTCAGCATTATTGGGGCTGGTGTATCGGGGCTGGTTGCAGGTTGTTATCTGCAAATGAGTGGTTATCATACCAAAATTTTTGAACGTGCAACTAGTTTTGGTGGACTTTGCACCAGCTGGAAGAGAGGTGAATATACCTTTGAAAGCGGGTTCCAGTGGCTCCTGGGCTCAGGGCCGGCAAATCCTTTTTACCAACTGTGGTCGGAACTGCTGGAGATGCAATCCATCCATTTTATCACACATGAAAGCCGAATGGATATTGAGGTAAAAGAGTCACAAGGTCCAACCGGGGATAAAATCTTTCATCTCTATACCAATCTCGACAGGCTCACAAGTTATCTTTTCGAAATCTCCCCTGAAGATCAATCCGCGATCGAAAAACTGATCCGCTCCATGCGCAAAATGCAATCGTTTGAGATCCCTCCAATGATCAAAAAGATCCCTCGGCTTTTACCTTTAACACAGAAAATAAGGTATATCCGTTACCTTCCTTTGCCTTTTTTCCTGAATAAAATCAGGAAAGAGACCAATTACTCGTTTGCACGGAGATTAAAAAGTCCATTTCTTAGAGAAGCCTTTGAACTACTTTTCGACGGAGAAGATCTTCCTTTGATGATCATTATGATACCTCTTGCATATAGCGATCTACATGCTACAGGGTATCCCATAGGCGGGGCAAGTATGTTTGTACGTAGGTTGATGGAGAAATATCTGACATTGGGAGGTCAGATTCAATATAAATCGACGGTTAGAAAAATTCTGGTACAGAACCATTGCGCCTCCGGCATCCAGCTTGAAAATGGAGATGAGATCCCATCAGATCTTGTCCTTTCTGCTGCCGACTGGCATTTCACGGTTTTTGATGCGTTGGATGGCAGGTATGTAAATAAGGAAATTAGGAAATTAGGAAATCAGAAAAGACTGAAGGTCTATTATTCACTTGTGATTGTTTCATTAGGGATCCGAAGAGGATTCGAGGAAGAATCTCATTTTCTGAGGTTTCCGGTTGATCGGGATCTCATCTCACCTGATGGTACAACTTATTCCCGGTTGGAAGCACATATCTATAATTATGATCCGACATTGGCACCAGAGGGTAAAACCGTCGTTTCAATCAGTTTTTATACGCGGAATGCTGATTACTGGATCGATCTCAGAGAGACCAACAGATCTCAATATGATCATATTAAAAAGGAGTTTGCCGGAGAGGTGATTGACCTCATGGAAAAGAGGTTCGGAAGAATCAAAGAGTTCGTTGAGGAGATGGATGTTGCTACACCGGCTACCTTGTTCCGTCATACCAATAACTGGAAAGGATCGGCACAAGGCTGGCTTCCTGGGAAAAATCTTATTTCACAATCACCGGTTGAACCCACCCTTCCCGGGCTAAAGAATTTCTATTACGCAGGTCACTGGTCTATCCCCGGTGGAGGATTACCTGTCGCCCTGAAATCGGCAAGAGACGTTGTCCAGATCATTTGCTGGAACCAGGGGCAACGATTTGGAATTGATAAGTAAACAGCTTCTTACTGATTCTACTCCTTTTCAAATCCAAATTTCCAGACCAGTGCAGCCAGAATCGCTCCGGCAACAGGAGCGACAAAAAAGAGCCAGAGTTGGCTAAGGGCCTTCCCGCCTGCAAAAATAGCAGGTCCAAGGCTACGGGCAGGATTAACGGATGTTCCGGTCACAGGGATAGCTACCAGGTGGATCAGCATCAGGGTAACCCCCATGGCAAGTCCTGCCATCATCCCGTTGCCAAATTTGGAGGTTGTTCCAAGAATGACAAAGATGAAAAGAAAGGTCATCACAACCTCGATGATCAAAGCACTCACCATGTTATACCCGCCACCGTATCCCTCTCCCCATCCATTGGCACCAAGCGCCCACTCTCCCATCGTAAAATCGGGACGACCGAGGAGGATCATGTACGTAATCCCGGAAGCGACGATGGCCCCCAGGAACTGGGCAACCATATACCCGATGGCATCCTTGATCTCTATTTTCCCCGCTGTAAGGAATCCAATGGTCACAGCCGGGTTGATATGGCATCCTGAGATGCCTCCGATGGCATAAGCCATGGCAACAAGGGCAAAACCAAAAGCTATGGCAATGCCCAGCAGGCCGATACCACTGGGGCCACTGCCGGTGATTCCGGCGATTACTGCAGAACCACAACCAAAAAATACGAGGCTAAAGGTTCCGATGAACTCTGCTACATACTTTTTCATGTTTTTTGTCTTTATAAATACACATCACTCTATTTCTCCCCAAAGATCTTGAACCCGACCGATACCAGGAACATGCCGTTGTGGGAGTCAAATGTCCAGTTCTGGGCATCCTTGATCATTTTGTTCAGGCCATACTTATAGCGGATATCAAAAGCGAGGAACAGCACATCGATCCCGGTTCCCCCTTCGATGTACCAGTTGGTGGTATTGATGTCGGCCGTAGTTATGGGGCCAACCACGGAATTTATCTCCTTTATTTTTTTATTGACGATGAACGATACCTGAGGCCCCAGTTCAATCCGCCAGGTAAGAACATCCGAATGAATGATCTTGAAGCCCAGTAATACCGGAATATCCATGGTTCCAACTGTGATCTTCTGCTTCCAGTTGTTGGTGGACAATTTTCCTTCTTCGTTGAATAAGGCACCGCTCAAGGTATAAAGCAGTTCAGGAGCTACATAGATACGTTTGCCCAGATGAGTCCATATCCCCACATGAAAGCCACTGTTGAACTGAGATTTGATACTGTCGAGGTTGGCCGACAGTTTGTTCGCGTTGTACCCCACTTTGACCCCCAGGGCAAACTGTCCGAAAGAGATTTCGGCTGCAAAGAATGCAAAAACGATAAGAAAAAAGATCTTTTTCATGGTGACAGGTGTTAATTTCCTGCAAAGATGGGAAAAAAATTATTTGCATTTATGTCACTGATTTAATGCTTTTTTAATTATGCCCTCTATCCGGCTCACCAGCTCAACAACGGACTGCCCTCCCGGTTCCACCGGGTCAAGGACCGTGTAGGTAATTTTTTGTCCGAATTTCAGCGGGAAAAATCCCTTGTACATCAACCGACTATGGCCGTCAATGACGAACGGGACAATCACGGCCAAAGGGGCTGCATGAAGCAATGTACGAACACCGGCAGGCATAAATTCCTTCACCTCCCCTGTTCTGCTCCTCGTACCCTCCGGAAAAATGCAGGCTGCATAATTGTGTTCCTGAATGAGCCGGCCAAGCTTTAAAATTTCCCTTACCGCCTGTGGTCCGTTTTCCCGATCGATCAATGCCGATTTCCCATGTTTCAGGTTGTGGGAGATGCTCGGCAAATTTCTGGACAGCTCAATTTTGGAGATAAACTTCGGATAATACTTTCTGAATCCCCAGACAACAGCCGGTATATCGCACATGCTCTGGTGGTTGGAAACAATGATGACGGGCCGTTGAACAGGAACTTTTTCAAATCCCGAGAAGGTGACCCGGCAACCCAACAGATATAACCCTTTTACCAGGCAGAGGTTCAGCAGATCAACCGCTTTTTTTCGTGCCGGATCACCGGAAAGACTGAGAGCAACTACCTGAATCGGATGGAAAAGACACAACATCAGGCCGTAGTAAAGATAAAATACAGGAGTCAACAGAAAACCCAATAGTTGTTTCATCGGTCACCCTGCCAATTTTCTCCTCTCCCCAAATTCCCTCACCAGGTTTTTAATGGTTTCTTTCACTGATATGATGGATGTTGCCCTGAAAGCATTGGTGCCTGCGAATGCGTAACCGCCCTTGAAATTACCCTTCACGGCATTGATCAGGGCAAGGATGATGCAGTACGGGCTGGAGGAAACATCGCAGGTCCGGATACACTTGAACGGACAGCTGATCGGCTGTTTCTTCCCTTGTTTGACCTTTTCCAGAAATTCATTGAAGATCGCCCGGCCTGGCATGCCGACCGGACTTTTAATGATCCCGATATCTTCCTGTCTGGCCATAAGATAGGCCTGCTTAAAACCATCGGAAGCGTCACATTCGGTGGTGGTAACGAAGATCGTTCCCATCTGGACACCGGCGGCTCCCAGCTTCATGATGTTGTAGATATCGGCTCCGGTATAGATCCCCCCGGCAGCGATGACCGGGATCTTCTTTCCGAACTTTTTTTCAAACGGTTTCAACTCCTGGATCACTTCCGGGATAAGGCGTTCAAGTGAATAGGCTTCATCTTCAATTTGATCGGGCTTGAACCCGAGGTGCCCGCCAGCTTTTGGGCCCTCTACAACAACAGCATCCGGGAGGTAATTGTATTTTCCGATCCATTTCTCACAGATCAGCCTTGCCGCACGTGCTGAGGAGACGATCGGAACCAGTTTTGTCGTACTGTCTTTCTGTAGGTACGACGGCAATTCCATCGGCATGCCTGCCCCGGCAAAAATGACATCGATCTTTTCCGCAATGGAGGCTTTTACCATATCAATAAAATTTGACATGGCCACCATGATATTTACCCCGATGATTCCCTTTGATTTTTCCCGGGCCAGCCGGATCTCCTCCTTCAGTCCATAGATGCTCGCTTCAAGAAAATCAGAAGAGAACTTCCTGTAGAGCAATCCGAGGCCCGCACTTGAGATAACACCTACCCCTCCTTCGTTTGCCACAGCAGAGGCGAGGCCGGAGAGGGAAACACCTACACCCATTCCACCCTGGATAATCGGAACAGGAATCTTAAAATTACCAATGGAAAGCTTTTTCAGGAAGGTAAATTTTTACAAAGGTACGAAACTTATGCGTCCGACATCAATAAATAAAAATTTACTGCCCTGATAGTATCGTTTTGGGGATCAGAATCTTACTGTACTACCATCTTGCGCGTTGCGTTTTCTCCGTCAACCTCCACACAAGTAGGTGTACATTCCTTTCGTCAATCCTGCCAGATCCAGCGAAATCACGTAGGTGCCGTTGTTCATCCTGCCCAGTTCCATCCGCTTCACCGGTCATATCATTGATGCTGTTCCAGGTATCCCCTCCATCAAACGAAGCATTGCTGAAAATATGCCGGAAATAGTATGGTCCGTCGAAATAGTCGGGCGCCAGTGCCGAATAGACCACGATCTTCTCCCAGGTATCTCCATTATCCCAGAATCTGGTTTTTCATAATTTCAATTCTAAGAAGGAAAAAATACTTCCCAATTAATGAGGAAAATGTAAATTTGTTTGATACTGCCCTGTCACAGGAAAATTAGTAACGTAAATCAACCCCTATGAAGAAATTACCTTTTATCCTGACCGCGCTGATCGCATGTTTGCTGTTTTGCGGCTGTAATCGTTCACCGGCTCCGAATAGCAGCGATGTAATTCCACCCCCTACATTCAATAACAACCCGCAATGGGATATGGTGCTGACGAACCACCGGCCCGTTTTATCTGTTGGAAATCCTGAAGGGATGAACGTGCCGTACACATTGGATTATGAGATATCTTCGGATCCCGGGTTTCCGGCAGAAAACACCATCTCTTACACGGGAATTACACGGGAAAACAACTATATATCAGAAATCCAGGTAAAGCCGGGGGATACATTAGCTGATGGCACCTATTACTGGAGAGCCAGAACCGTCACTTCCGGCGGCATTACAAGCAAGTGGGTGAACACCCGTTTTTATATGGATGTTAAAAATTCCAGGACTTTTTCCGGGTTCCTGAGGGCGCCGGTTCAAGATATCCTGGTATCCGGCGGAGAGGATCGAAAGAACATCATAGACTGGAACGACCAGGGTCAGATCACTTACTGGAACAGTGTTCCGCCTTCGGGAGAACCTTTTTCCTGGGTGGTGCTGGATATGGGGAAACCCACCCCGGTTGCCCGTTTCTGGATGCTGTCGACGAGAAGCACCACCCCGGCTGCAGGATGGCTTACCCATTTTGTGTGGCAGGGAAGCCAGGACGGGAATACGTGGAGCACTATTGAAGGCACGGAAATCAAGAATAATGATACCTACAGAAACATCCTCGATTTCGAGCCCGTCAATACGCGATACTACCGCCTGGTAATCTATTCACAAAATGCCCTGCAGGCTCAGTTGAATACGATCATCCCTTACACCCGGGGAACACCCAACATACCCGAAGTTCCGGAGGGGAAGTACGTGCTGTTGATCGGAAACCAGATGAATGGATATACGTATACCAATCTGGCCAGATTTGTGGAAGAGAGAGGGTACAAGTCCGTTACCATTCCTCATTATGAACTGTCGCTGAAGGTTTTGCGAGATCTGAAAACCAGGCCGATGGCCATTATTTTCAGCGGCAATAACGCTGACTGGCAGTACCTGCCCATGTTTGAGTATTACGGGGAATTTGAGATCTATCGCGAAGTATACGATATCCCTATGATGGGAATCTGTGCGGGAAACGAGTTTTATGCCATGGCCTATGGCATGAGCTTTGTGCACTGGATGGGCTGGTTTGATGATACGATGTTCAGATTGACTGAAGGGGAAACCCCGGAAGAGATTCAAATCCTGCCGGAGTATGTCAACGATCCGATCTTTAAAAATGTTCCGAATCCATACAGGGCGGTCGAGATCCACAGCTGGGCGGTGAGTCCGGTTAGCGCTCTGTTCATGCAGGATGAACGGTACAGCGAGTTTCACGTAACCTCAAAGAGTTCGTACATCCAAACGCTGAAAAGTTCCGAGAGGCCGGCCTACAGCGAGCAATTCCACGGTGCAGTGATCAATGACTATAACCAGGGGATTACGTATCTGTCCAATTTTCTGGAGATCGCGGAGCACTATCCGCAGGACAAGTAATTTACTGCATCACGGATTGATCACCAGGTTCCCGGCTCTTCCAAATTCATCCGCCAGGATATAGATGCCCGGAGGCAGCCCGGCGACACAGATCCTTTCAGCTTTATCGTTGCTTCGCTGAAGCTGCCCTGAGAGGTTATAGATGCGGATGTTCAGTTTCACAGAAAGGTAAATGCAATCTCCGTTACAGGGGTTCGGAAAAACAGGCTAAAGATACACATTTTATCGCAATCCGGAATCGCGGATTGAATAGACCTCCGACTCCCTGTACCGCGAAGCAATGGTTATTTGGGTTCCGTTGGCATGTGGGGCAAAGAGACCGGAGACGATCTCCGGGCGATTGTTGATGGCCGAGAGGTGAGACAGTACCAGGAGCTGCAGGAAGGGAGCCCGGTGAGCGATGAAAAGCTCCAATGCCTGGTCATTTGAGAGGTGTCCCCGCTCACCGTTGATCCGTTGCTTCAGATAAACCGGATAGCGCCCTTCCATGAGCATGGTCTCGTCGTAGTTTGATTCCAGGAAGGCCGCATGGCACCTGCTGAAGTAACGGATCACGCGGTCGCAGACCCTGCCGATGTCGGTAAACACACCTGCAGTAAGGCCGTTGCTGGAGACGGTGAAGCTGCACGGATCGATGCCGTCGTGTTGTTTGGAGAAGGAAAGGACGGTGAGGCTCCCGATCTCCACCGGCTCTAGGGCCACCAAGGGTCGCAGGAACTCCGGATCGGGCCTCCGCCGGCTGCCCAGATAGGTGGAGGAGGTCATGTAGACCGGGATCCCGTGCTTCCGGGAAAGCACCTCTACCCCACGAATGTGGTCTCCATGCTCGTGGGAGATAAATATGGCACGTACACGTTCAATAGCCAACCCCAGCCTGTTCATCCGTCTGATGGTTTCCCGTCGCGAGATGCCGGCATCAATCAGCACGGAATCCTCTTCGTTGCCGATGTAATAGCAGTTTCCGTTGCTTCCGGAGTTGAGTGAGGCGAGGTAGAGGGGCAGCGATTGATTACCCATTCTCGCTGATCTTTGCAATCATATCCTGGTCGAGAAGTTTGATCGTTTTCCCCTTGATTTCGATCAGCCCGTCTTTATCAAATTCATTCAACACCCTGGAAACCGTCTCCTTGGTGGTGCCTATCAGGTCGCCAAATTCACTCCGGCTGATGGGGATCACAAATACGTTGTCCCGGTAGATCTCCTGCGAAAAGAAAAGAAGCGTATCGGCCACTAATCCGTTTACATGTTTCTGCGTCCGGTACAAACATCTCTGATGATGCTGCAGTTCATTTTTGCACAAGTAAAGAATGATCTCATAAGCAAATTTCCCATTCCGGTCGATCAGCATCTTGAAAGTGTTGATATCGATAAAACAAGCAACGGTATCCTGCAGGGCGGCCGCAGAAAAATGGTTGACCTTGTCTCCGATAGTGGTGGGAATTCCCAGGTAAGCCGGCGCTTTTAAAATGTTCAGAATCTGGCCCTTATGGTGCCATTCCATATAGGTCTTTACCAGGCCCTCTTTGAGGTAGATAATATTTGAGGAAAGAGAATTTTGCTTGAAGATGATCTCCCCTTTTTTAAAGGATGCCTCCGCACAATTTTCTGCCAGAAGCTGTAACTGATTTTCATCAAGAAATCCTACGGCAGCCGATTTGATGTCACAGATCTGACATTTCTCTTTCAAACTAGTTGCCATAATCAAAATTTTCGGTTAATGATGTGCATCAGTGTTTTTGTTAATCAGGATCATTTCTTATACAAAGATACTGCATTTAGGCTTTCGGATTTGTTAATTATTTCACGACTAATTTAGCGCAAAAATTCTGTTCCCCAAAATTAACTTATATGGCAAAGAAAATGACAATTGCTCTCTACACCGGGAGCTTTGACAAACTGACCGCTGCAGGTGTCATCATCAATGGAGCCGTGGCCGATGACATGGATGTTGAAATCTATGTGTTGCTCATGGGAGCTCATGCATTTAAAAAAGAAAATGCAGGGAAGTATGAGAACATGGCGGAGCTGGTTGATCACAAAGAGGCGTTTAAGGCGTCTTTGAGCAACTTAAAAATCCCGACCTGGATGGAATTCTTCAAGCAGGCGAAAGAGATGGGCAACGTGAAGATCTATATCTGCGGCCTGGCAGGTAAAGTATGGAATGGCCTGGAGCTGGGAGACTTTAACGATCTGGCGGACGATATCTGCGGGATTGCCGAGTACATCGCTTCGACACAAACGGCAGATGTGAATTTATTCATTTAACCTTAATTTTTCTTCGGATGAACAAAGATGAATTGAAAGCCTTGTCTATCGATAAGGTAGTAGACGCCCGGGGCACCGCGTGTCCCGGCCCCCTGATGGCCACAAAAAAAACCATAGGCGAGATGAAGCCAGGTGAGATCGTGGAGGTGTTATCCTCTGATCCCGCTACGAAACGGGATGTCCCCAAATGGGCCGAGAAAAAAGGCTTTACCTACCTGGGAGATATTCTTGAAGATGGATATTTCCGCCTCTACATAAAAAAATAGGACAACCGGAAAATTCATGGAGACACCCACTCCCAAAATCCTTGTCTTTTCAACGGAAAAGATCTCTGACCCGGCATTGGACCTGGCCGGACTGTTGAAGTTGCACTACTCCCCTACTGTCCATACCATCGTGCTGCCATGTTCAAGCGCGGTGCGGCCCGGATGGATCCTTCATGCATTCGAAAAGGGGTTTGCGGGAGTTTTTATTGCGGCCGATGGATCCGACTGCCCCTATGGAGAATCATGCATTGAAAAAACTTCGAAGATCGTCGAAAAAGCCCACGTGTTGATGCGCGAGAAAGGGATTCCTACCGAACGGTTGAAGATGGCAGCCGTATGTTCGGTGTGTGCGGAGCTTTTTGTCAATCAGATGAAGTTGTTTGCCGGGGAGTTGAGTGGCGAACGTATAAACGAATGAAAAACTATGGCGGATGAAATTAAAATCTCTTCCATGAAGGAAGTGGATGTCCTTGTAATCGGCGGGGGAATTGCAGGGATTGAATCGGCGCTGAACCTTGCCAATACGGGTCTTCAGGTACTGATAGTGGAGAAAGACCTGTCGATAGGAGGCAGGATGATCCATCTGAGTAAAGTATTTCCCACGCTCGATTGTGCCGCCTGTATCACCACGCCCAAGGTGTCGGAAGCTGCCCGGCACCCGAACATCACCATCCTGACAAACAGCCGGGTGATGCACGTTTCGCAGGACGAAAATAAACTTTTCCTTGCCCGCGTGGAGCAAAAACCCCGGTATGTCATTTCCGCCCTCTGCACGGGTTGCCAGGATTGTGAATCAGCCTGTCCGGTTGTGGTCAACGATGAATATCAGTACGACCTGGTGGGGCGGAAAGTGGCTTTTATTCCGTTCAGCATTGCCAGTCCGCGGATCGCAGCCATCGATATCGATCATTGCATCCTTTGCGGAGCCTGTGAAAAGGCCTGTGGTCCGGGAGCGATCGATTTCACGCAGGAGCCCGAACAGGTCATGATCACGGCAAAAAGTATCATCATGGCTACCGGGTTTAAACTGTTTGACCCCAACAACATTGCCCGATACGGGGGAGGCCGGTTTAAAAACGTAGTGACCTCCATGCAGATGGAACGGCAACTGGTGCCAACGCGCCCGTTTAACACGGTGCTCCGTCCCGGGGATGGCAAGATGCCCGACCGGATTGCCTATGTGCTTTGTGCCGGATCGCGCGACGCTACGGTAGGAAACCCAATCTGTTCGCAAATCTGTTGCATGTATTCCATCAAACAGGCGCAACTGATCCTGGGCGCGTTACCTATGGCTGACGTAACGGTTTACTTCCTGCATGTCAGGGCGTTTGGAAAAGGGTTCGAGGAATTTTACCAGCAGGCAAAGATGATGGACGTCAGCTTTATCAAAGGGAAAGTGGGCCGGATCAGGGAACAGGAAAACGGAGACCTGCTGATCCGTTACGAAGATATCGCTTCCGGTCACGTGAAAGAGGCCAGCCATGACCTGGTTGTGCTTTCGGTGGGCATTTTACCCACCTCCGGGACTGAACAGATCTTTGAGCCTGAACAGCCTGAACTGGATCCGTTCCGCTTTTTCCGTTAGCCGGATGAGATGGCAGATCCCTTCACCACCAATATACCTGGAATATTTATGGCCGGCACCGCTTCGGGACCCATGGACATCCCCGATTCCATTCTCTCGGCGGGAGCCGCGGCGGCCAATGCGGCCAAACACATCAAAAAAATGTTTGCTGCCAAACCGGAACCGACCAACACATATAGCTAACATTGACCAATAACCCGACTATGGACAAGCGGATAGGTGTATATATTTGCCAATGCGGATCAAACATTTCAGATTGGGTGGATGTGGAAAAAGTCCGCGAGGTGATCCGTGAAGAGAATGGCGTAGTCCTTGCCCGTGTGACGATGTTTGCCTGTGCCGATTCGGCCCAGAAAGAGATCGTTGCCGACATCCAGCAGGAACCTCTCGATGCCATCGTTGTCGCCTCCTGCTCCCCGAAACTTCATTTGTATACCTTCAGGAGCGTAGCTGAACGGGGCGGGTTAAATCCGTTTAACTACGTGCAGGTCAATATCCGTGAACAGGATTCATGGGCCCACTCCGACCAGCCCACACAGGCGACTCAAAAAGCGATCCGGCTTATCCGGGCAGGCATCGCCAAAGTGCAGCAGGCTGAGCCGTTGACCCCTGTCATGATTCCGGTTGATAATACCATCGCTATTCATGGAGCAGGCGTTGCCGGCATGCGGGCCGCCCTTGAACTGGCCGATTTGGGAACCACGGTTTACCTCATTGAAAAAGAACATTTCGTAGGAGGAAGGGTTGCACAATGGGGAAAGATGTCGGTCACCAATCAAACGGGCGAAGAGATTGTAACAGAGATGTATCGCCAGGTGATCCAACGTCCAACGATTCACCTCTTCACCGGTGCACGGATTCTTTCAGCCACGGGCAGCATCGGAAAGTTTACACTGAAACTGAAACTCATTCCCCGGTACCTGAATCCTCCCTGTGATGCAATCGGATTGAAAAAAGCCATGGAAGCCTGTCCGATAGTCGTTGACGATGAGTTCAATTTCAACCTGACCAAACGGAAAGCCATCTTCCATAATTTCAAAAGCGAATTCCCCGCTTTGCCGGTGATTGATATGAACGCCTGCACCCGTTGCGGCGAGTGTTTGCAGTTTTGTACACAGATCGATCTCGATCAGCAGGAAAAAATCATCGACCTGCAGGTCGGATCCATTTTACTGACAACAGGATTCAATCCCTATGAACCCAAACCCGGTGAATTCGGGTACAGGGAAATTCCGTCCGTGATAACCCTTCAACAATTTAAACGCCTGCTCGAACTCAGTAAAGGAGAGTTCCGTTTTGGCGGGAAGAAGATCAACCGCGTTGCTTTCATTTATTGCGTTGGAAGCCGTGAGGTGGAAGGAGAACATAAATACTGTGCCCGTTATTGCTGCACATCCGCAATTCATGCAGCGCTTCAACTCCGGGAAGAGTTTCATGTCCCTTACATCTACCACCTGACCAGAGGGATCCGGACCTACGGGAAACAGGAAATTCTCTATGAACAATCCTCGGTGGCAGGGGATGTCTATTTCCAGTTCGTGGAAGACGATCCTCCCAATGTAGAAGCTTCCGGAGATCATGTGAAGATCACCATCCACGACCTGCTCACCGCCAACCAGGAGGTTTCTGTGACTGTTGACCTGCTGGTGCTGGTCACGGGAATGGTCCCGCGTGAGAATGATGAATTGGAACAGATCCTGAAAGTGCCGTTAGGCAGAGACCGGTTTTACAATGAAGTCCATCCGAAATTACGCCCGGTGGAGACTGTGTTGGATGGCGTCTTTATCGCGGGTTGCTGCCAGGGCCCCCGGAACATTCACGAGTCGGTAAGTTCCTCTCTGGCTGCCGTTTCCAAGATATATTCCCTCCTCAACAAAGGGGAGATTCAACTGGAACCCACGCTGGCCATCGTGAATCCGGATACCTGCGAATGGTGCGGCAAATGTGTGGAAGGCTGTCCCTTTGATGCCATTGAAAAAGCAGAGACCGACAAGGGATTTGTGGCCAGAGTCATCGAATCCAATTGTAAAGGCTGTGGCATGTGTACGATCTATTGCCCCACGGAAGCCATTGATATAAAAGGGTTCACCAACCAGGGCATCCGAAGTATGATCGATGCCATGGCCGGGGATTGAACCAGTAATACATTCCGGATTTATGAACAAGAAAACGATTGATATCATTAAAGGGAAACATGTTGTGCCTGAAGCGCTGCGGCAACATCACAAGGATTATCTTCGGCTGCGAAGAGAGATCAGGCAGGCGCTGCAAGAGGGACCGGCTACCATCCCCGAGATCGCGATCAAAACCGGAATCCCATCCGATCAGACGCTATACATGGTGATGACACTGCGGAAATTCGGGGAGGTGGAGACCGGGGAACTGGATGATTCGGATGCCTACTTCTATTATAAGCTGAAAGAAAAATGAGCGAACTCGATCCAACATTTGCGGCAGAGATTGTGAAATATGGCGCAACCCATTTCAATGCCTGCTATAACTGTGGAAATTGCACAGCCGTTTGTAATTTATCGGAACAACACGCCGATTTCCCCAGGATGTTTATCCGGTACGGGTTGATCGGTCAACGTAATAAAATTGTAGACAGCCAAGAGATCTGGTTGTGTTACGCATGCGGTGATTGCTCAGAAACATGCCCCCGCCAGGCATATCCCGGAGAGTACATGGCCGCCCTGCGCCGGTATACTATTGCCCATGCCGAAAAGACAGGGCTGACCAAACTGTTATTCACCAACAACCCGTTATTCATTGTGATTACCCTGATCATTGCGCTGGTACTCGGGTTTTAACTCCTGACGATCGAACCGGAAGAAGTCATCTCCAGATGGCTCTTTACCTATATCCCGTATGAGGTCATCCACAACCTGGGCATCGCGGTGTTCATCCTGACCGGCATCACCACGGGCCTCGGGATTTTTGCCCTGATAAAAAAGCTGTCGGGACAGCGATCATCAAATCCGGATAAGCCGACAACGTCTTTTTCGTGGTCAAAAACCCTGATGGCTATTCAAAAAGTCGGGATGGAAATTGCGGCCATGAAACGGTACCAGGAGTGCGACAAAGAAGATGATTCCCTGTGGAAACACCGGCCCTGGCTAATCAAACCCTGGTTTGTGCACTGGTCCATCATGTGGGGATTCATCGGATTGGTTGTAGCCACCGTGCTCGATTTTATCTTCAAGGATCCTGCCACCGTAATGTGGCTGCCTTCACGGATCCTTGGAACGGTGACCGGGATCCTTCTGATGTACGGGACGACGCTGGCGATGATTTACAGAATAAGAAAGATCACCAAGAGTTATGCCGACTCAAAGCTGGCCGACTGGGCATTTCTGATTTTTCTCTGGGTCGCCGGGTTCACGGGATTCTGGCTCGAAATAGCCGTCATGTCAGGAGAACATGAACTGATCAATCAGATCGTCTTTTTCATTCACACGGTCATCTCCATGGAACTGATCATTTTCTTTGCCTATTCCAAATTCGCCCATGCCGTGTACAGGCCATTGGCCCTCTATTTCTATTTTAAAAACCGGGAGCCAGTTTCCGCAACCTGAACATACGGATCCATTCCAGCCATCCAGTCTTCCCAATCACTGTATGGAATTTACATCGGCTCGATCTCCAGGATCGTAAAGGTACCTGGCTTGGCAGAGGGCCTTGGGCGCGGATTCTCCGGTGTAGCATCCGGCACCGGTTCGTACTCGGCTACCGGCAGGTAGATCCGGTGCGTTTTCGGATTTAAATAAATCGTTCGCGCACCTTGTTGCGTAGGGAAATTTTCAATTACCCGGAAGGTGTTTTTATCTTCTTCCTGCACCACGGTCAGCGTTCCGTCACCATTGGAGCTGTAAATCCGCTTCAGTTCCGGATCGTAAGCCACCCCGTCCACACGGTCACCGATCTCCAGGGTAGAAATGACCTCTCCGTTATCGGCATCAAGAACAACCATCAATTGGTTGCCGCAAACCGAAAATAGCCTGTGATCCCTGCTGTCAAGGGCCAGCCCGCTTGGTTCTTCGCCGGGAGAAACAGACCATGATTTCTCCACCTTCAGTATCACCGGGTCGATCAGGCATACCAGGCTCTTGTCCTCAATATTCACATAGACCCTCCCCTTCCCGTCGGTGACGGAAAACTCGGGTTTACCTGGCAGTTCGATCGTCCCAACCACTTCGTTGGTTCGTGCATCCACCACCGTGGCATTGGAACTTCTCCCGTTGTAGGTGAACACGTGGCCCGAAAAGGGATCGTAGAGAATAGCATCCGGATTGTTGCCGGTCACCTTCACTTTTGCAAGTACCTCCAGTGACGTCAGATCGAAGACAGTCACCGAAGTGTCCCTGCCGTTGCTGATAAATCCCTTGTTCAGATCCCTGGCAATGGCAATGCCATGGACTCCTTTTGTATCCGGGATTGTTCCGATAACAGTTTTCCCAGGCACGTCGAGTACCTGAACCATATTTCCGTGGGAGATAAATAACCGTGAGGTGGGAACATCCATAGTCAGGTAGTCCCATCCTCCGTCCCCCTCCAGGTGTATTTTATTGGCGATCCGGTATTGGGAGGAGGGTCCCTGTGCGAACGAACTGCTGGTACTTGCCAGTATGCTCAGAAGTAAAAAGAGAGCGGACTTGTGCATGATTTTTCGGTAAAGGTACTCACAAATTATCTTTCCGGAACCGCATGCCGGAGATAACCAGGTTACATGCCTCCACCGGTGATTCTCTGGTGATCCTGATCTCATCGGGAAGAGCGCTTCCCATTCAGCTTTTTTGTATCGAGATGAAACGCCAACAAGAGGCTGAGGTTGAAACCTGTTGTTATATGCATGCAGTCATGGACCGTATTGTACTCCGTAAAATCCGTTTGAAATCCGGTCAATCTTCTGGTAATACCTCGTTCCACTATAAGTGGACCTGGTTAATATCTCCCTGGCGACAGGCAGAATTTGGTTGTCTGAATAGCTGATGGTTTTCAGGGGAATGGCAGATCCATGCTTCTCGGGATTAAAAAATGATTAAAAAACGACTGATCAGTGGTTTGAACAAATTTCCAGGCCGATTATTTTGTAGCTTTCTGAGTTAAACAAAAATAACAAAGGCCTGTATGAAACGTATATTTTTTACAGCATGGTTGATAGTAATGATCCTGTTGGTCCTGCATGGCGGGACTTCACTGTACGCACAATCAACGCCAGCCTGGGAGACATGACGAGCCTCTACCGGATGCGCCCTGACAGGGAAAATGATCTTCGTGGACGGCAACTCTCAATACTGATAATCCTGAACATCCATGCCTTGAAATCAAAAATATTGACGCATGAAAACATTAGGTCTTTTCTGCTTGCTTTTCAGTTTACCGGGATCACTCTGTGCCCAGTGGATCCAAACCAACGGCCCGGAGGGGGGGGGGGGGGTTCTGGGGCGGTGTGCCCCCGGACCTCCCCACAAACTCCATGCCTTTCTCCCCGTTGCTGTTCTTTGGGGGGGGGGGGGCGGGGGGGGGG
>Ga0163200_1000057_pt1 | contig 51182 bp, 38 predicted proteins | sample PL_2010_200m_FD_113535 | JGI IMG/M metagenome (GOLD analysis project Ga0163200, IMG submission 113535) | Freshwater microbial communities from Powell Lake, British Columbia, Canada to study Microbial Dark Matter (Phase II) - PL_2010_200m | ecosystem: Environmental > Aquatic > Freshwater > Lake ... | reverse complement strand
GTACGACACCTATGGCTTCCCTGTCGACCTTACGGAATTGATGGCCAGGGAGATCGGATGGCGTGTCGACATGGAAGGATTCCATCAGGAGATGGCCAAACAAAAAGAGCGGTCTCGCCGGGCAGCCACACAGAATACTTCCGATTGGATTGTGTTACAAGAAGATGCCGGCATCTCGGAGTTTGTGGGGTACGACACCCTGCAGTCCGAAACGGAGATTTCCCGGTTCAGAAAGGTCACCGGGAAGGGCGGTGAACGGTACCAGATCGTGCTTGCCACCACGCCATTTTACGCGGAATCGGGCGGACAGGTGGGCGACAGAGGATGGCTTACGAAAGGGACAGAACGGATTGAGATCACAGATACCATCAGGGAGCATGAACAGATCATCCATATCGCCCCGTGTATCTTTGCGGATCCTGCAGGAGCCATCCTGGCAGAAGTGGATCCCGGCAAGCGGTTGCTGACCGCTAACAACCATTCGGCCACGCATCTGCTGCATGCTGCTCTCAGAACCATTCTGGGATCCCATGTGGAACAAAAGGGATCGTTAGTGGATGAATCTAAGCTCCGGTTTGATTTCACCCATTTCTCCAGGATGACACAGGATCAGATCGAAGCGGTAGAACAGCTTGTGAATGCCAGGATCCGTGAAAATATCCCGCAACAGGAGGAGCGTGCAGTTCCCATGACCAGGGCAAAGGAACTGGGAGCGGTGGCTCTTTTCGGAGAAAAATATGGAGACCAGGTCCGTATTATCCGGTTTGGGGAGGATTTTTCTACCGAACTCTGCGGAGGGACCCATGTTCCATCAACCGGTCAGATCGGGCTCTTCCGGATCATATCGGAGGGAGCCATTGCAGCAGGCATCCGCAGGATCGAAGCAGTTACCGGCACCCATGCCGAGGCTTATATGTATGAGAAAGAACATCTGCTGGATCAGGCGAGCGAACTGTTAAAAAATCCCAAAGACATCCTGCGTGGCATTGAACACTTACAGGAAGAGAACCTGCGGTTGAAAAAAGCCGCAGGAGAATATGAAAAACTTAAGCTGGCCCGCCTAAAAGAAGAGCTTAACAAGCAGGTCGAAAAGTGGGGTGATTTCCATTTCCTGAGTAAACAGGTCGATCTGAGTATGGACGATATGAAAGGGCTTGCTTTTGAATTGCGAACCGAATTTCCTGATCTCTTTCTGGTCCTTGCCTCCGAATCGGAGGGAAAGGCGAACCTGGTCATTGCGATCTCCGACGGTCTGATCAAGCAGAAAAACCTGCATGCCGGGAACCTGATCCGGGAACTGGCAAAAGAGATAGACGGGGGCGGGGGCGGTCAGCCACACATTGCCACGGCAGGGGGTAAGAATCCTGACGGCATCCCGGCCCTGTTGCAAAAAGCATCGGGCCTTATCAGGTGAACCGGAAGGGGGTACTACTTCTTATCCTCGCAAACGATATAATAGCCTGCATATTCGGCACGGAAATCAGCTTCCCAGTCATCAATCTGTTTTGACGCATTTATTGCGGTAATACACCGCTCTTCAAATGCAACAACATAGGAAATGGATCAGATGGTTTTTGGTTTACAAAAAAATATTGAAAGAATACTTAATCCTGACAGGTTACGAGATAGGTTGAATACAATTTCCTGAAATCCTCCTCAAAATCATCCAGGGCTTTGAATCCATCGCTAACGGAGACACATTGCTTCTTCACAGCGATCTCGTATCCATCCCAGGATGTAGCGGTACACTCCCGGCACTTCCTGCAGGAAAGGAAGGTGCAGGAGATTAATAGGCTGGTAACTAAAAGGATAAGCCGGAAGGCCGGTTGGATGGAAAGCATCATATGATTTCCTGTTTGATGGCTTCGATGGCCACAGCAATGGGGGATCTCTCCTGGCCAACAGAAAACTGAAGAATAGCGGCAGCCAGATCACGGGGTGTTCCCTCCTCTTTCAGGGTTGAAGCAGCCCGGTTAAGCTGGGAGATGGTCTCCTCTTTGGCGTTCCGGATCTTCTCCCAGGTAGTTTTCGTAACATAGAGCTGCTGTGAAAGATTGTAATCAAATTCCTCCCGGACTGTACGGATCAGGGAAGCGTGCAACTGGGATGCGGTCATATCCGGATCATGGATCCGCAGGATCAGGTTGTTGGGGGTGATGCGTTCCAGGAACAGGATCAGCCGTTCGCAAGCCTGCAGCTTCAACGTCATGATTACCTCTTTCCCGTGTTCTTCAACCGGCCTGGCAGCGGATAGCCCCGTTACTTGCTTCGGGCGGATCCGGAAATAAAACCAGATGGCAACAAGAATTACTCCCAGAAGGAAAACCGATAGTACAAAGATGTTCAGAAGATCAACCAGGAACGATTCCATAAGCTGCAATTTAGGCCAAATCTACAAAACTTATCGGTATTACCGCGATAGTGATTCCAGCCGGCACCGGATCTCCCTTGAAGGAACTTCAATGTACCCTGCCCCGGCAATTAGACGCTGCCCATCCGTCAATATCCATTGTAAAAAATTAACCTCTTCAGTGGTTGAAGGTTTTTCCTTACTGACCAGGTAAAGATTCCGGATCAAACCGGATGGGTATTTACCCGACCACATGGCCCGCTGCAGCCAGGGAACACTGTCGTAGAATGAGTCGATTCCCCGTCCCTTTTGTTCCGGATTGAGCGGAATGATAGCTATCCCATCCCGGAATTGCATGGTTTGGGGATCAAAGGCATAGATGAAATTGCAATACCCCAGGGCCAAAGGATCCTGCATGACGGCATCCAGCATGGCATCTTCCCCATCCACACCCTTCCCTTTAAAATCGGCAGGGGTCTGCCAGAGAAATCTTGCCAGCTGATCTGTTGCTCCGGCAGAATCAACCCGGATATACGTATGGACCGGATCGCTATCCGGTTTCCCGAACAAACCTCCCCATGACTGACCGGATGGACCGGTAAAAGCCATCGCCAGTTCACCCCGCGTTAAGCCCCGGCTGCGGATCCCGGTGAGATAGGGATTGGCGGAGCTGGTGACCACCACCACACCGAGACGGGCTACGGGAGTTACCCAGAGGAGGGAATCAGAGATCGGGAGGTTTTCACTCGAGACCATCGCCAGATCAATGCGATTTTCATCCAGATCCCTCCACACGGATCCGGAACCCCTGGCAACGATCTCGAAGAGTATTTCAGGATGGTTTTTCTGGTACTCCGTAACCCAGAGAGATACCAATGGATAGAGTGCATAGGCACCGGTAATCCTGACCGCACCCTGGTGCTCCGATAGTGGTGTAGATACTTCCGATGTAGGTCTGGTACACCCTGTAACGAACAGCAAGAGGAATACTGCCCATAAATTCTGATGTTTCATAGCATTGTCGTATAAAGTAATGCAATATACAACTTTTTTTTTCATCTGTATCTCTTTTTGTGAATTTTTTCACAAGTGGTTTGATTTTTCTTGTCGGAGTAAGAAAAATTTATCTATCTTTGCCCTTTTTCAAAAATTACATTACACTCCTAATATCCATTATCTAAAGATCAAAGAGTATGAGTTTCAGTATTATCGGAAGATCAGTTGCGGAATCGGTCACGCTTAAGCTGAACGAAACAGCTGCCATCCTTAGGGCCAAAGGGGAACCAGTCATTCACCTGGGAATCGGTGAACCAAAAAGCAAAGCTCCCCTGGATGCCATTCTGGCGGCTGCCAGTCTGTTGAATTCAGGGGAGGTGCGGTATACACCTGCCGATGGGATCCCAGCCCTCAAGCAAGCCATTATCCGCTATACGGTGGACCATTACGGACGCCTGGTGACTCCCGAGAATGTCATCGCTTCGGGAGGGGCCAAGCAGTCCATCATGGTGGCTCTCCAGGCCATTCTCGATCCACAGGATGAAGTGGTATTCCCGGCCCCGTATTGGGTCAGTTACCCGGAAATGGTGAAACTGTGCGGAGCTGTGCCTGTTCCCGTCCACCCCGAAGATGGCACCTTCTACCCCCGTCTCCAGGATATTGAACAGGTTTGTGGTCCTTACACCAAAGCCATCATCATCAACAGCCCGAACAATCCGACCGGAGCAGTCTACTCCGAGGAGTTCATTGCCGACATCGTTGAATTCACTGAAAAACGGGGCATCTACCTGATCATGGACGACATTTATCACCGCCTGATCTTTCATGGTAAAAAAGCTGCCAATTGCTTCAAATACCTGAAGGGGAGCCTCGGGGATTCCAAGATCATCCTGATCAACGGGGTTTCCAAGCAATATGCCATGACCGGGTTCCGGATCGGCTGGGCGGTAGCCAACAAAAAGCTGATCGAAGTGATGACCAACATTCAAAGCCATCAGACATCAGGACCTTCCGTTATATTACAGACCGCCGCTGCCGGAGCAATCAATGGCATCCAGTCGGGCGTTGAAAGCCTGCGTACCACCCTGGAAAACAACACCAGGGTAATGATGGAGCAACTGCACGCCTTCACCGGCCTGCGGGTGCATGAACCGGATGGAACATTTTACTGCTTTGTTGACTTCAGTGTATACGATAAGAACTCCACCAAACTGGCTTACTTCTTACTGGAAAAAGTGCGGGTCATCACCGTTCCGGGAATTGAGTTCGGGCTGGACGGTTACTTGCGGCTCTCCACCTGCGGATCGATCAAAGATATTACCCAGGGAATCGAACGGATCAAATGGGCTATTGACCCGAACTCGCCAAATGAGCTGTTCATTGGCGAACGGAAACTGACGCGCGACTGGTTATAAGGATTATCATTGGAACATTAAATTGAATTACCCATGTCAAAATACTTAAAATTTGAGACCCCTGCCCAGAAGCAGGCTGCCGATTTAAAAAGCGTTTTCGGATTACAGAATCACGGATTGGTCCATCTCGAGCGGGTCTACTGGAACCTTCCTGAATCTGCTCTTTATGAAGAATCTGTATTCCGGAATGAGGGAAAAATCGTCTTTGGAGGACCCCTGCTGGTTTATACGGGGAAATGGACTGCACGGGCTGCTAACGAAAAATATATCGTTATGGAACCCGGCACTGAAGATAAAATCGACTGGGGAAAAAACAATCGTCCCCTGAGCGCTGAAAAATTCGAAGGGATTTTCAACCGGCTGCAGGCCTTTCTGCAGGGAGAGGAGCTGTTTGTGCAGGATGTATTTGTAGGAGCTGATCCGAATTACCAGATGCCGATCCGGATCATTACCGACACCGCCTGGCAGAGCCTCTTTGCCCGGAATATGTTCCTGACGATCAATACCCTTGAAAAGTACAAAACCCACATTCCTGATTTTACACTCATCGCCTCCCCTTCGTTTAAGCTGGATCCGCGGATTGATGGGACCAACAGTGAAACAGGTATTGTGATTGATTTTTCGAAAAAGCTCGCCATTGTCGCGAACAGCCAGTATGGCGGGGAAGTCAAGAAATCGATCTTTACGATCATGAACTTTCTGATGCCGTTGCAGGATATCATGTCGATGCATTGTTCAGCCAACGTCGGCAAAAAAAATGATGTAGCGCTGTTCTTCGGGTTAAGCGGTACCGGAAAAACGACGCTTTCAGCCGATCCCAAACGAAAACTGATCGGGGATGATGAGCATGGCTGGAGCGACGAAAGTGTATTTAATTTTGAAGGAGGATGCTACGCCAAAGTGATCCGGCTTTCGGCCGAGAACGAGCCGGAGATCTATGCCTGTACCCGGAGGTTTGGCACGATCCTCGAAAATGTGGTGTTCGATCCGACCTCCAGGAAAATCGACCTGGACGATGATCAGGTCACGGAGAATACACGCGCTTCCTATCCCCTGGATTTCATCCCGAACTCCATCCCGGAAAAGATGGTGAAAGCGCATCCCAAAAACGTCATTTTCCTCACCTGTGATGCCCAGGGGGTCATGCCCCCTATTGCCAGGCTGGATATGAATCAGGCAATCTACCATTTTATCAGTGGCTATACCTCTAAAATTGCAGGAACCGAGCTAGGACTGGGAATTGAACCTGAAATCACGTTCAGTGCCTGTTTCGGAGCCCCCTTCATGGTGCACCACCCCTATCTGTATGCCGATCTGCTCCGGAAAAAGATTGAAAAACATGGTGCCAAAGTGTGGCTCGTGAATACCGGATGGGTTGGCGGAAAATTTGGAGTGGGAAAACGGATCAGTATCCGCCATACCCGGAATATGCTTAATGCCGTCCTGGACGGGGAGCTGGACAATGTCACATTCAGAAAGGATAAATTATTTAACTTCGACATTCCGACGACCTGCCCGAATGTTCCCCCGGATGTGCTGGACCCGGAGAATGCCTGGGGAAACAAAAAGGAATACTGGATGAAATATGATGCACTGGCTTCCCGGTATATTGAAAATTTTAAAATGTTTACCACCGGATGCCCGGAAGAGATCATACAGGCTGGTCCCAAGCGGATCAAGTTATAATCTGTCGTGAAGAAAGCAAAAATATACACCAAAGGTGGTGATCTGGGAGAAACCTCTCTTTTGAACGGCACCCGGGTTCCGAAAAGCCATGAACGGGTGGAAGCTTACGGAACCCTGGATGAGTTAAATGCATTTGTCGGACTGATCCGGGATCACCTGGATCTGGGAAATTACCGGGAGGTCCTTCTCCGGATCCAGGAAAATCTCTTTATCGCAGAGTCGATGATCGCCACCGATCCGGATAAGCCGGTAAAGGGATTACCTGATTTACCGGAGACGGAGATCACCCTTCTGGAAGAGGAGATCGACCGGATGACTGCCGAGCTGCCTCCGCTGGATTCTTTTATTCTCCCCGGTGGAGATCCCCATGTTTCGCAGTGCCATGTGGCTCGAACGGTATGCCGCCGTGCCGAACGGGCTGTCATCCGCCTGCACCATATCTCTGCCATAAATCCGGTACTTATCCGGTACCTGAACCGGCTGTCGGATTACCTGTTTGTACTGGCCCGAAGGCTGGGAAAGGAATTCCACGGGGAAGAGATTCCCTGGCCCCGAAAAAAGTAAGGTGAATTTTTAGCTTGAGTTTTTGAATTTATTTTTTATACTTTTGCACGATTTCAAAAGCAGACCACATGTACTGGACGTTAGAACTCGCCTCAAAACTGGAAGATGCTCCCTGGCCTGCTACCAAAGATGAGCTCATCGACTGGGCCATCAGAACCGGAGCCCCTCAGGAAGTGATTGAAAATTTAAAAGAAATTGAAGACGAAGGCGAGACCTACGAACGAATAGAGGATATTTGGCCGGATTACCCCACCAAAGACGACTTCTTCTTTCATGAGGACGAATACTGAACTCACGGCTCGTCCCCCATCCCGCTGAAAATACTGAAACAGACTTTCCCGTATTCTCTTAACTGATTAAAACCCGGATCAGCGGTGAAGTTATACCGGTTTGAATGCTCCAGGATTACGATCCCGGAAGGTTTGACAATGCCTGATGCACGGATCAACTCCGGGAGCTCTTCGATACCCTCCATCCCATAAGGAGGATCCGCAAATACCAGATCCGCATTCATCCGGGCCTGTCTCAGGAACACCGCGGCATGACTTCGGATTGCCCGGAGGCCCTGCATGCCGAATTTTGCTGCGGTTTGGTTGATGAAATCGACGCAACGCCGCTCAATGTCAACTGCCAGCACAGAGGGAGATCCCCGGGATGCAAACTCGAACGAAATGCTTCCGGTTCCTGCATAGAGGTCTACGACCGTTGTACCGGAGAAGTCGATCAGGTTGTTGAGCACATTGAAGAGACCCTCTTTGGCATAATCGGTGGTTGGCCTGACAGGCAGGCTGGCAGGAGGATGGATCCGCCGTCCTCTGAACTGACCGCTTACAATCCGCACTGATTCAGGTTTAACAGGGGGAAATAGGCATGTGGCGGGATCTCATGGAACACGGAGCCGTATTCATGGTCTGTGCTCCTCCTGGCAAAATCTATCTTCCTTATGTATTTGAAAAGCAGGTTGAATAACGGTGTATTTCGGGTGATCTTCCCCATCAGCACTATCTCCGCCTGCTCCTGGCTGAATCCCAGCTGCTCCATGACAAAGATGGTGAAGTAGATCAAGTCTTCCGCAGTATGGAAATCAAACATATTGGCATAATAGAGTTTGAACTGGTCCATAACCACCAGGTCGAAGTAAAACTCGCGGATGTTCATAAATATCTTTGGTCGTATCAGCTGCCTTTTGTAATTCCGGTAGATACTGGAAATCAGTACACTTATAAGATGTGGCAACTGATCTACGGCAAAGGTCCGGGTCAGGAGACTGTTGACTTTTTCCGGTACTGCGTAAACATTCACGATGTGGAGTTCGGCCATCCTGTCGTTGAAAATCTTCTCCTGCGATTCCAGCTGGACGTTGAAAGCCAGGATCTTCTGCTGCTCCCGTTCTTCGAACAACGGCTCCGGAACCAGGGTGCTTTTTCTCCCTTCCCAGATAACCTTACAGGACTTGAACCGTTTTCGGAGTATGGGAAGAGCTTCCATCACCCGGGAAAAAAAGGCATCGAAGGGGAGCCGGATCTCCTGCTCCCCGGGACCTTTTGTCACGGGCATACGCAACTCTCCGATCCCGATGTACTTGTTGGTCTTGCTGTCCAGAATGCAGTAGGAAAAGCTCTTTTCACCGATCTGGACCGACAGGTAATAGTCTTCCAGTTCCGTCTCTTTGAACAGGGCGTCGATCCGGTTTACCGCCGGCAGGATGTGGTCGGAGGAGTCCATCTTTATAGAAACATTAAAACTACTACATTTACCAGAATAACCAGGAGGAATCCCGGTACGAGGTAAAGATACGTTTTTTTCAGGAGGACCATAGTTAGTGGAGTAAAAAGGTATAATCCGGAATATCCGGCAGGAGATCCACTCTCTTGTCCGCCGGGTCAATGCGGCAGGTAATGTGTCTCAGGCCGTTGGAGACAAGCAGGAATCTCCCCGTAAAGGTCCGGTTGTACATCACCACCTGGTGAAACACATCCTCCGTCAAGGGTACATCCGGCGCTTTGCATTCCACCAGCATCAGTGCATTTCCGCTTTTATCATAGACCACGATATCGCTTCGCTTCCGGAGCCGGTTGTAGGTCAGCGACGCCTCCACCCTGATCAGGGAGGCCGGGTACCCCTGGTAGTGGGTCAGAAAATGGAGAATGTGTTGCCGAACCCATTCCTCCGGTGTCATGGCCACAAATTTCTTCCGGATCGGATCCCAGATCTCGTTGAAACGCCCTTTCCCTTTCCTGACTCTGGGGTCGTAAGCCGGTAAGTTCAATGCCTCCATGCACTCCTTCAACAAACATACGGAAAAATCTGACAAAAGGGCTAAATTTGTTGTCTGCCAATTCAACCCATGACATTTGAATCCATTTTAGCCGACCTGAAGAGAAAGATCTACCATCCGGTCTACCTCCTTTATGGCGAAGAGCCCTACTTTATTGATGAACTCTCCGATTACATCGAAGATCATGTATTGGGCGAGTCCGAGAAGGAGTTCAACCAGACCGTGTTGTATGGCCGGGATGTGGATGCCCCCGCCATCATCAGTTATGCCAGGCGATTCCCCATGATGGCCAATTACCAGGTGCTGATCATCAAAGAGGCTCAGGATGCCGGTGACCTCGATGCATTGACCCCTTACCTGCAACAACCCCTCACCTCCACCCTCCTGGTACTGTGTTACAAGTATGGGAAGATAGATAAGCGAAAAAGTATTGCGAAGGCTGCCGACAAAGCAGGGATTCTGTTTGAATCGGCGCGACTTTACGACAATAAGATCCCGGGATGGATTGAAGCGTATGTGAACGAACGGAACTATACCATCTCGGCGAAAGCCTGTTTCATGCTTACCGAATTCCTGGGAGCTGATCTCTCGAAAATTGTCAACGAGATCCGGAAACTGATCATCAACATTCCGGAAGGAACCGAGATCGATGCCGAGCTGGTGGAGCGAAACATCGGTATCAGCAAGGATTTCAATGTATTTGAGTTGCAAAAGGCACTGGCCGCGAAACAGGTGTTCAAGGCCAACCAGATCATTCACTATTTCGGAGCCAATCCACGCGAAAATCCCATGGTCAAAGTGGTTCCCATTCTCTCCTCGTTCTTTGCAAAGGTGCTTTTGTATCAGCATCTGCAGGATAAGTCACGGAACCATGCTGCCTCGGCCCTTGGGGTGCATCCCTTTTTTCTGCAGGACTACCAGGCCACTGCACGGAACTATTCTCCCGCCAACGTGAAGTCGGTCATCGGGATCCTGCGGGAGTATGACCTGAAATCGAAAGGAGTTGACAATAACTCAGCCACCGACGGGGAGCTGATGAAAGAGATGATCTTCCGGATCCTTCATTGAATACCTTCCTTGTAATTGTATTCGGGCGACCGGTAGGTCTCTTCGATTTCGCGGTAATACTTTTCCTGGATAAACTTCCGCCGGAGTTTCATGGTGGGAGAGAGCTCCCCGGTTTCGGCGGACCACTCGTCAGGGATCAGCCTGAATTTCTTGATCTTTTCCGTCTGGCCCAGGCTCCTGTTGAAGTGGTCGATCTCCTCATGAACCCGGCGGATAATCACCGGATTCCGTACCGCATCCCGGTTGGACAGGTAGGGGATCTGTTTCACCCGGCACCAGCTTCTCAGGTGTTCGAAGCTCGGAACGATCAGGGCAGCGACATATTTCCGATCCTCGCCCAGCACGACGATGTGGTCGATAAAGGGAGATTCCCGGAACCGCTTTTCAAGAGGCTGGGGTGCAACGTATTTCCCGGTTGATGTTTTAAAGATCTCCTTCTTCCGGTCCGTGATGCTGAGGTACCGGCCATCCACCAGTTTCCCGATGTCGCCGGTACGGAACCACCCCTCTGCGTCAAAGACCTCTTTCGTGCGTTCGGGGCGGTTGTAGTATCCGGGCATGACATTAGGTCCCTTGCACAGGATCTCTCCATCCCCGGCAAATCGCACCTTCACGCCGGGAAGGATGGGACCGACAGTTCCGAACCGGACTCCATCCCGGTCGAGGGTCTGGACCGCAATAACCGGGGCGGTCTCCGTCAATCCGTACCCCTCCAGTACCTTCAGCCGGGCAGCCCAGAAGATGCGTGCCAGCCTCGGATGAAGGGAGGCTCCTCCCGAAACGATCAGCCTGACCCTCCCTCCCAGCGCCTTTCTCCATTTGCTGAACACCAGAATATTCGCCAGGAAGAGTTTGCATTCATAGACCCATCCGCGGGCATGATCCAGTTCATAGTCATGGCCCAGACGGATCGCCCAGAAAAAGATCTGCCTTCGCATTCCTGTCAGGTCCCTTCCTTCCGAAACAATCTTACTGTAGATCTTCTCCAGCACCCGGGGAACAGCGGCAAAGGTATGAGGTCGTATCTCCTTCAGGTACTCCGGCACCTGATCCAGCGACCGGGCGTAATAGACCGACATCCCCAGGTACTGATACACGTAGTTCAGCATCCGTTCATATACATGACAGAGAGGAAGGAAGCTCAGCGCTTTTTCACGGGGGGTAAATCCGGGTATCTTGGCACACTCCAGAAAATTGGAGACAAAATTCCGGTGAGTCAGCATGACCCCTTTAGGCCGTCCGGTCGTGCCGGATGTATAGATGATCGAGGGAATATCATCCGGCCGGATCCCGGTTTTGATCCGTTCCAGTTCATCCCCCTTGTCTGACCTTTTTCCGGCTTCCAGCAACTCGGTCCACATCGGTACTCCCCTGACCCTCCGGATGGAGAAGATCCCCTTGATGCCAGGAAGTTCTTTGACAATAGGTCGGACCCGTTTGCAAATCTCCTGATCGTAAATGACCAGGTATTCAACCCCGGCATCCGTCAGAATAAACCGGTAATTCTCTTCACTGATTGTCGGATAGATAGGGACCTGAATTGCGCCTACCTGCATGATGGCCATGTCGAAGAGGTTCCATTCCGGGCAATTGGCCATGACGGTCACGATTTTCGTTCCCGGCGTTACCCCCAGTTCCAGTAATCCCAGGCTCAGGCAACAACTCCGATCGACGTATTCGGAAGCAGATACGGGAGTCCACCCATCCTCCGATTTGAATAAAAACACATCCGGTTTATGGCGGTATTCATCCCGGTAGAGATCAAGTATATCAAAGAGCCGTGTAACCGGTTTCATCCATCTGGTCAGTCAAAAAGTTTCTTGATCTTGTCTTCGTATTTCTTACAGATAAAGGGGCGTTTCAGCTTTATCGTGGGGGTGATCTCGCCCGATTCGAGTGTCCACTCCGCATCCAGCAGATCCCAGCTCTTGATCTTCTCCGTATCGCCAAACAGCTTGTTGTACTTATCGACCTCCTTCTGGAACCGTTTCCGGATCACCGGATTTTGGATCACCTCTGCGTTGGACCCAAATGGAAGCTCCTTTCGCTCACAATAGGATTTCAGAAATACAAAATCAGGCACGATCAGGGCTCCCGCAAATTTCTGATTCTCCCCGACCACAATCAATTGATCGATGAATAAAGACTCTTTGAGCCGGTCTTCAATCAACTGGGGACTGATGTATTTTCCGAAAGAAGTTTTGAAAAGCTCTTTTTTTCGTCCTGTGATCTTCAATTGACCTTCGGGTTCGATTTGCCCGAGATCGCCTGTATGAAACCATCCCTCCGCATCAATCACTTCAGCGGTCATCTGCTCATCCTTGAAATATCCCTTCATCACATTGGGCCCTTTCACACAAATCTCTCCGTCGTCGGCAATCTTCACCTGCTGCCCCTGAAGGACCGGTCCCACCGTCCCGAATTTGATTCCATGTTCGCTGAAATCACTCACGGCAATAACCGGTGCGGTTTCGGTCAATCCATATCCCTCCAGGATATTGATCCCCGCACAGGTGAACATTCGTCCCAGGCGTGGCTGCAGGGCTGCTCCACCCGACACGATCAGGCCGATCGCTCCTCCCATAGCTTCCCGCCATTTCACGTAAACCAGCTTATCATACAACCGCCTTTTCCATTCATAGAACCAGCCGTTGGCCCCTTTCAGCTCATAGCGTAAAGAGAGATGAAAAGCCCACCAGAAGATCCAGCTCTTCACTCCTTTCAGTTTTTGTCCCTTTGCGACCAGTTTATCGTATACCTTTTCCAACAATCGGGGCACCGTTGACATGATCTGGGGATGCATCTCCTTCATGTTATCGGTGATTGTCCCCATGTTCTCTGCATAATAGATCGAGATCCCCAGGAATTGATATACGTAGTTCAGCATCCGCTCATAGACATGGCATAGCGGGAGATAACTGAGGGCTTTGTCTTTTTCCCCGTAAGGCGGAATATATGCTACCGCTTTGAAGTTGGAAACCAGGTTGTTATGGGTCAGCATGACCCCCTTCTGCGTCCCGGTGGTCCCGGAGGTGTAAATAATGGTAAATACATCATCCGGTTTGATGGATGCTTTGATCTCTGCCAGCTTCTCAGGCACCTGGTTTTGTTTTCCCAGTTCAATCAGTTCGTTCAGGTGTTTGAACTCCTGGAGGTCTTTAAAGGTATATACCCCCTGGACCGAAGGCACGTCGGGCAGGATATGCTGAATCTTACGCAACAGATCCATACCGGAAATAAAGACATATTTCACCTCCGCATGATTGAGGATATATTTGTAATCGGATTCGCTGATGGTAGGATAGATCGGCACGTGGATGGCTCCAATCTGCGAGATGGCCATATCCACAAAATTCCATTCCACCCGGTTCGGGCTGATCTGTGCGATCCGGTCGCCCGGCTGCACACCCAGCGCCAGAAATCCGTAGCTGATCAGATCGGCCATCTCTCGGTATTGTTTGATGCTGACTTTGACCCATTGGCCACTCTCCTTGGATGCGATGACATCATCCTTGGGTTGAAACGTCTCTTCGTAATAGGGAAGAAGGTCGAAAATGCGCGTTACTTCCATAATAAATGGGTTATGTGGTGGTTATTCCACGGTTGCCGGTACAATATTAAGAAAAATAGCGAAATAGCGAAATAGCAAAATAGCAAAATAGCAAAATAGCGAGGTAGCGAGGTAGCGAAATAGTGAAATTCGAAATTGGGATGCTGGATGCTGGATACCCTGATCCTCCTCTTCCCTCTTCCCTCTTCCCTCTTACTTCTTACCTCGTCTCACGATCGTCGTGGCGTTCGCCTGGGCAGTAGGCATGATCACCAGGTCGTTGATGTTGACGTGGTCGGGCAGGATGGTGACGTAATAGGTGACCTCAGCCACATCGTTCGCAAAGAGAGGGATGAACCCATCATAAACATGACCGGCCCGTTCGCGGTCCCCTTTGAAGCGGACCAGCGAGAATTCGGTGTTGGCTGCCCCGGGAGCGATCTGAGTCACCTTAATGTTGTGACTGACCAGGTCGATACGGGTCCCCTTTGTGATGGCATCCACGGCAGATTTGGTTCCGCAATAGACATTTCCATTCGGGTAGATCTCTTTTCCGGCAATGGAACCAATGTTGATAATATGGCCCTGGTTACGGGCTGCCATCAGGGGAGCTACCAGCCGGGTCATGTACAACAACCCTTTGATGTTGGTATCGATCATGCGTTCCCAGTCGTCAATCACTCCCTCGTGAACCGGATGGAGGCCCGCGGCCAGTCCGGCGTTGTTCACCAGTATATCGATATCCCGCCATTTCCCGCTGAGGGATCCAATGGCCTTTTCCACCTCATCCAGCTTCCTGACATCAAAGTGAAGCGGCAGTACGTCCGCGTTGAAAGTTTGCCGCAGTTCATCCTCCAGTTCTTCGAGCAGCTCTTTCCGGCGACCCGTGATGATGCAATCATATCCGTTTTCGGCAAACTTGACGGCGATTGCCCTGCCGAAGCCGGCGGTGGCACCGGTAATGAGTATCACTTTATGCATAATGATATATTATTCAGTTATTTCTTGGAACACTGATGACACAGATGCCACAGATATTCACTGATTAATTATCTGTGAAAATCGGTATTAATCAGTGTTTTCTGTGTTCTATTTATTTTCCCTCTATCCAATTCCTTGCATTGATAAAAGCCTCGATCCAGGGAGTGACCTGATCCTTCTTCCGGTCTTCCGGATAGTAGGCCCACTGCCAGGGAAGTACCGAGTCCTCCAGGTGTGGCATGATCGCCAGGTGGCGGCCATCATTCGAAGCAATAGAGGCGGCATTGTAGACCGATCCGTTTGGATTTCCGGGATAACCGGAATAGCTGAATACGGCCGGGATCTGATACCGGCTCTCTTCATAGGGGAAATTGAACTTCCCTTCGCCATGGGCAACCCAAATCCCCAGCCGTGAACCGGCAAGGGACTTCAGCATCACCGACTGGTTCTCCCGGATCGAAACATTCACAAAGGTACATTCATACTTGTGCGAATCGTTCCACGACATCTTCGGTTGCTTTTGATGGTCCGGATAGATCAGTCCCAGTTCTACCAGCAACTGGCATCCGTTGCAAACACCAAGGCTCAGCGTGTCGGGCCGTGCATAGAACCGGTCCAGTGTCTCTTTGGCTTTCTGATTGTATAAAAACGCACCTGCCCACCCTTTAGCCGATCCGAGCACATCGCTGTTGGAAAATCCTCCCACGAAGGCAATGAAGTGTATATCATCCAGGGTCTCCCTTCCGGAGATCAGGTCGGTCATGTGGACATCCTTGACATCAAACCCGGCCAGGTACATTGCCCAGGCCATATCCCGGTCCCTGTTCACTCCCTTTTCCCGGATGATCGCCCCTTTGATGCCGGTGGGAACCCGTCGTTTAGGGTCAATGCCATACTGGCTGAATAGTCCGGTAAACGGCTCCGGAAAGATGAATTGCAAGGGTTGTTTCGTGTAGTTTGCAAAGCGCCGTAAAGCCAGTTCTTCACCACACTGATGCCGGTCGAGTAGGTAGGAGGTCCGGAACCAGGTGTTGCGGAGTTCGGGAACAGGGAGGTCCAGTTTCTCCTGGCCTAGCTGTATTGTAACAGATGCCGCTGCCTCTCCCGAGTACTCGGGATCGCAGTGACGAGGGTGGCCGATGACCTGATGCCGGATGCCGGATGTAACCAGCAATTGTTTTACCGCTGCTGCGTCTTTTACCTGGATGACCACTCCGGGCTTTTCGCTGAAGAGCACCCTCACGGGGTCCGGTTCGCCCAGACCGGTGAGGTCGAGGTTGAGACCCCATCTGTTGAGCGGAAAGACCATCTCCAGCAGGGTGGTGATCAACCCGCCGGCAGATACATCGTGCCCGGCCTGAACAAGTCCTTCAGAGACCAGATGCTGAAGCACATCAAAGACCGCTTTGAAGTAGTCCGGATCGGGAACATCCGGAACTTCATTCCCGATTTTATTCAATACCTGCGCCAGACTGCTCCCTCCCAGGTGGAACGCTCCTTTAGTAAATGGAATGTAAACCAGAACTGTATTTTCATCCGGTACCAGATTGGGGCTCACGACTCGTTTCACATCGGCTACCTCGGCGACGGCCGAAATGATCACCGTTCCGGGGGAGTAGACTACCGATCCGTCGGGGTACTTCTGGGTCATTGAAAGGGAGTCTTTCCCGGTGGGGATATTGATTCCCAGGGCAATAGCAAAGTCGCTTACCGCTTTTACCGCACGGTACAAACGGGCATCCTCTCCGGGGTTCTTTGCCGGCCACATCCAGTTGGCCGACAGCGAGATCCCCTGCAGTCCGTGTGTCAACGGAGCCCATATGATATTGGTCAGGGCTTCGGCGATGGAGAGCCGGGAACCGGCTGCCGGATCGGCCAGGGCCACCACCGGGGCATGGCCCAGTGAGGTTGCAACCCCCTGTTCTCCCTGGTAGTCCAGTGCAGTGACTCCCAGGTTGTTCAGGGGTAGTTGAACAGGTCCGCAGGTCTGTTGTTTGGCGATCTTCCCCGATACCGCCCGGTCGACCTTGTTCGTCAGCCAGTCCTTGCAGGCGACGGCTTCCAGTTGCAGAACCTGGGATAATAAATCGTGAATCGAGGGACGAGGTACGAGGGACGAGGGACGACTGCCCACTGCCAACTGCAAACTGCCAACTGGCGAAAAGGAGGTGGCAACCGTCGAATCCTGCATAATGGTTTTCGGCGGTTTGCCGAAGAAATCATCCACATTCAGGTCGATGGGTCTGGTTCCGTCGCGGTGATCTTCGAATACCAGTTCATGATCGGTCCGGGTTTCACCGACATCGTAAATGGGTGCACGCTCCCGGTCAGCGACCTCTTTCAACAGAGGGAGGTCCTCTTTCCGGATAAGCAGTCCCATCCGTTCCTGCGACTCGTTGCTGATGATCTCTTTGTCGGATAACGTGGGATCGCCAATTGGTAAGGCGTCGATACGAACAGTCCCGCCTGTTGCTTCCACCAGTTCCGAGATCGAATTCAGATGGCCGCCGGCGCCATGATCATGGATCGCTACGATGGGATTGAGTGCCAGTTCGGCCATCGCCCGGATAGCATTGAATACCCGTTTCTGCATCTCCGGATTGGAGCGTTGCACCGCATTCAGTTCAATGGCATTTCCATATTCTCCGGTCGCTACCGAGGAGACTGCCCCTCCGCCCATTCCGATCCTGTAATTATCACCGCCCAAAACAATGATCTTTTCCCCTCCAGAGGGGGTATCTTTCAGGCTATCCTGTTTCCGGGCAAACCCGATCCCTCCGGCCAGCATGATCACTTTGTCGTAACCATAGGTTTTTTCATTTTCGGCGTGTTCGAAGGTGAGCACACTTCCGCAGATCAGCGGCTGGCCGAATTTATTCCCGAAATCGCTGGCCCCGTTCGAGGCTTTGATCAAAATATCTTCCGGGTCTTTGTACAACCAGTTCCTGGCTTTTAACGCTTTCCCCCAGGTTCGGCCTCCCTCCAGGCGCGGGTAGGAGGTCATGTAGACTGCCGTCCCGGCCAGCGGGATGCTCCCCTTTCCTCCGGCCATCCGGTCGCGGATCTCCCCGCCGGAACCGGTAGCTGCCCCGTTGAAGGGTTCAACCGTCGTAGGGAAGTTATGGGTTTCCGCCTTCAGTGAAATGACTGAATCGGTATCCACGATGACAAAATAATCCGGCACGTTTTGTTTTTCAGGGGCAAACTGTTCGATGGCCGGTCCGTCGATGAAAGCCACATTATCGGTATAGGCAGAAACCAGAAAATTGGGATGTTCTTTCGAGGTTTGTCTGATCAGATCAAACAGGGATTCGTTCATCTCTTCTCCGTCGATGATGAAGGTCCCGTTGAAGATCTTATGCCGGCAATGCTCCGAATTTACCTGGGAGAAACCGAAGACCTCGCTGTCTGTCAGCTTTCTCCCGATCTTCCGGCTCAATACCTCCAGATAAGTAATTTCTTCGTTGCTGAGAGCGAGTCCCTCCTGCAGGCTGTAAGCGGCAATGTCGTCAATGTAAATAACCGGCTCCGGCTTCCGGTCAATGGAAAAGAGCTGCTGGTCCAGGTTGGTGTACCGCTGTTGCAGCATGGGATCAAAATCCGTGAAACGTGAGACGTGAGACGTAAGACGTAAGGAATCACCACTAACTGAGTATTGTGGATTGTGGACTGCGGACTGTGGACTGTGGACTGTGGACTGCGGACTGGTAAACTCCTCGATCCGCCTGATCCCCTGGATCCCCATGTTCTGGGTGATCTCCACAGCGTTGGTGCTCCAGGGGGTAATCATCTCTTTCCGGGGACCGATAAATTCGCCCTGTATTACCGTGTCATCGATCGGCTTCGCATCCCCGAAAAGCCAGACGAGTTTCTCTCTGGATCCGGGCGTAAATGGGTGTTCCGACTCAACGGCGTACCAGGAAGAAGCTCCTTGAAAGAATGTTATCATTCACTGAGAGTTTGTTCGTGCTGAATCCATCATTTAGGACGTCAGGAACCGTTCTGCCTCGATCGCTGCCATGCATCCGGTGCCTGCTGCGGTTACTGCCTGACGATAGTGATGGTCCTGCACGTCACCGCAGGCAAATACACCTTCCACATTGGTTGAAGCTGTTCCGGGGATGATTTTAATGTACCCGGTTTCGTCCAGTTCGACCTGTCCCGCAAATACCTCCGTGTTTGGCTTATGGCCGATAGCAACAAAGAAACCCCATACATCCAGCGTACGCTCTTCACCGGTCTTTACATTCTTAACCCGTACACCGGTTACACCTGCCTCATCACCCAGCACCTCCGCAGGAACGCTGTCCCAGAGCATCTCAATGTTGGGTGTATGGAATACCTTGTGCTGCATCGCTTTGGAGGCACGCAATGTATCGCGGCGATGGATCATATAGACCTTTTTACAGAGTTTCGCCAGGTAGGTCGCTTCTTCAGCAGCAGTATCCCCTCCACCCACGATGGCGACATCTTTTCCACGATAAAAGAAGCCGTCGCAGGTGGCACATCCGGAGACCCCCTGACCCATATACTTCTGCTCGGAAGGTAACCCCAGCCATTTGGCAGAGGCTCCGGTAGCGATGATGACCGTTTCGGTTTCCATCGTTTTTCCGTCATCGGCTTCCACCTTGAACGGACGATTGGAGAGATCCACTCTGGTGACTACCCCAAACCGGATATCGGTACCAAACCGTTCCGCCTGCTTCCTGAATTGTTCCATCATCTCGGGGCCATCAATTCCATCGGGATAGCCCGGGAAATTTTCGACTTCGGTGGTTATGGTCAACTGACCTCCCGGTTGCATCCCCTGGTACATAACGGGCTTCAGATCAGCCCGTGCGGCATATATGGCTGCGGTGTACCCGGCGGGTCCGGAACCGATGATCAGACAGCGCACTTTTTCACTGTTTTCACTCATGTTCAGCTATTGGATTTATGATTTTTCTACTGGTGCAAAAGTACAAATTTTACGGGACAGAAAGATGCCGGATGCCGGATACCGGATTTTTAACGTTGCCTCAATCCACATCAAACCTGTGATGCATCAATCCTGACAGATTGATTTTTTTTATACCTTTAACAGATTTTTAATCTGTGGAATTTTGATTCGGCTTTCAAATGATCCGACAGTCTCTGTTCCTGAAGCTTATCATCCTGTTTCTCCTCCTTGCAGGAACCGGTATCCGGGAAATCTATTCCCAGGTGATGATTTCCCCCACCGGAAAGCCTGCATCGCTGGTGATCTGTCAGGGTGACGGCACATTTTCGCTGCTGATCGCAAACATCACCGGCGGAACTATGTCGGGAGCCACCTTGCTGATCGACCTGCCGGCAGGGTGTATCTATACTCCCGGATCGGTGGTTGGTGCCACACAGTTGAATATTTCCAACCTCAACCAGCCCACCTTCAACTTGCCCGATATCCTCAATAATACGGCCCATACGGTGACCTATAACGCAGGCCTGATCTGCGGGTATACCAACACAGAGAATTTCAACTATATCGTAACGTACAACAGTTCCAGTTATACCGGGTTTGATCCCCCCTTGCAGAACTATTACTTCCCGGTGCTGGTCATCTCCAACATCACCAATGCCAATGCTTCTATCCCGGTGGGCCAGTCGGTAACCCGGGACATCACCGTTGAACAGCAAGGATTGAATTCTGCCATGGACAGCCTGATCATCCTCGACAGTCATACCTCCGACATCCAGGTGCTGTCGACCAGCATCGGCACACTTCATCCCTATGTGGGGCCCGGGCCTACCATCGTGGATACCATCATCATCACGGGTGCTGATCTGCCCGGAGGGAACAACCTGTTTGATTTTCAAGAATCGCTGGTAATCTCCGAAACCGTAATGTTAACGGGGTGTACAAACGGTCAGTCGACACTTACGGCAACCTGGGGGTGTAATAAACAGACCTGTGGGTATTATGCTGCATTCCCTTCCGTATCCCCGGCAGCAGGATCCGCCATCATCACAATGACCCTGACCGGAAACAGGCAGGATTGGGGTTTTATCGACAATAACGGATGGGTGGAGTTTACCGTGTCCAATGCGGGCAGCGGCTATGGCATTGCATTCAACCTGGTGGTTCTGGCAGGCTTCTCCTCCGGTGGATCCACCTACTATCCCAATTCCAACTGGCTGAACAAAATTGATACATTTTCGATTGCCGGCGCATCTCTCCCTGCTTATTATAATTATGCTCCAGGGGCAACCAATGGACAATATGCCTATTACACTACCTTTCAATTCGTAACGGATCCGGATGGCCCCGGTGTCGGACTGGAGGACTCTGATAACGACGGTTACTATGACGATCTTCCTGTGGGCCATTCCATCACCATGAAAGCCCACACCTATTATGACTGGCAGGCAGCCATAAACACCATCCCCACACATAGTAGTTGCGGGTACGGCTGGACCAACAACGCCTGGCAGGCATTTCGTTTCGGTTACAACTACATCGACCAGTGCCTGGATCAATCTGGTGTTCAATGGATTCCCAACGGAAACCTGCTGATCTTCCAGACCTACAATACCATCACCACACAGCATAACATCCCTCCTGATATCTACGAGGGACAAACCGTATGGATGGAGCAAACCGTCAGTACTTCGACGGCAGTTTCCAACCAGGGCTGCCCGAATGATTCTGTGATCTACAAAGTCATCATGTTGCCCGGTGTGACAATTGGTACCGGGACAGCCACCTTCAAGGGTGTTAACATGGGCACTCCCACTCTTACAGGAGATACGGCCATCTATTACCTGGACAGGAACCGCGTGTTGTCGGGAGGTCTATTCCGGGTACCGATTACAGTGGTCTGTGGAGGGAATCCCCCTCCGCTGGCATCCATCCATACCGGATTGTTCTTCTGGTGCCATAAAACCTTGTATCCTGACCGCTACTTCTCCTACTGGTGCTCCTATTCACCCATTTTCGGCATTCAGTGTCCAATTGGACAATGTCCTGATCCGTATATCACCTCATTTACCGTGAAGCGGACCACCATGGGTTGGACCAATAACGCCTGCACTACACGGGTCGCTCCTACCCTTCCCGGACTTCGCCTGGACAACGCCATGGCCGGAGATACGATTCGCATCGAGGCCTTAGGCCTACTGAACGGAGGTGTAGACAGCCTCTATTTCCGGTTACAGCATAACGGAATGCCCGGGAACTGGGGAAACCAGCTTTTTTTTACTGTCCTGACCGATACTCTTTTCTACTTCAATATGGAGTTTAACAGACAGGATACCTGTGTCAATCTTTCACGCCAGGTGATCAACGGGACGACCAGCTACCTGACTACTTATCTGGGAGACCTTATTTCTGCAGGACAATGCCTGGAGGGAATTACTTATTACAGAGGCGATTCTCTCCGGTATGTCATTATCGGACAGGTGCGGAATGCAGCCCGAAATAATTGGGAAACGGTACCTGCTTTCCGGGCGAGGTTTTACTGGAAGAATCAGGGGACAGAGGCGTTCTGCAACGACCGCGGGGTCACCTTTAATGTGCTGGGCAGCAATTATCCGTTTGTCACCACTACTTTTTATCAACAGATCATTCTGCAGGGTTGTACTTCATTTCAGTACGAAGGATTGATTTATCGTACCCTTGACGCATGTGGCGGGGATATCTCTTTTCCAAATGAAATACGCCCCTATTGCGTGCTCGACTCCATGACATTTATCCTTCCGGAAGGTTTTGTTTATGAGACAGGAACATCCCGGCACAGCTATCATAAGGATAACGGATCACTTCTGAATGAAGTTATTGCAGATCCATTAATCGATATCACGGCTTTGGGTACACGACTTATCTTCGTCAGGGATTCAACATGGCATTATTCTGATTATTACGATTGCTGGAATGACCGGGACGTGATCACCTTTTACGCCAGTCCATCCTGTGAAGCAATGGGGGATTACGACTATCAGATGTATGCTTCCGGGAGGTATCTTTTTTACGTCGATGGCCAGGGCATCTCCTATAGCAACTCTGCATCGAAATCGATCACCTATACGCCTCCTTCTGTATCGTTCACCCGCATCATACCCACGGCAGAGGGCAGAGAAGATACTGTGACCTGGCAGTTACGCCTGTGCAACACACAGTCATTCGTAGCCGCTAACAACTGGCTGGGATTTGAGCACTCCGCCGAGGGGATTACCGTTGCCCGGGTCATCGACATCACCAACCCCGGATCCCCGGTAAGTTATCCCGCCTCATCCTATGCCTCCGGGAAGAGCTGGGTACAGCTGGGATCCCTGGTGGGGAGCGACTGCCGGAACTACCTGGTCAAAGCAGTCTATACGGTATGTGATTTCGATAGCCTGAAGGTCCGGCATGGATTTAACTGTGCCAGCTATCCGGTAAATCCCGACCTGGGATATCCTCCATCCGGCTATATTTGCTCCGAAAACACGGGGTTCCTTTACCTTGACCCGAAAGATGTGGCCCTAAACCTGGCCATCACCTCACCGGACAATCCGGTCAATCTGTGCGACACCCTGGTGTATACTGCCATCGTGACCAATACCCAGCTTTCCAATGCTTTTAATCTGAAACTTTCGGTGGCCGTCCCTCCCGGTGTCTCCATTGTTCCCGGAGCCTCCCTGTTCAAATATCCCTATTCGACAGGCAGTTACGTATCCCTTGCCGATCCGGTCAATGTGCCGGCCGGAAGTAACAAATGGCTCTATTCTATTTCATCCGATCCCAACGGGGTCAGCCACCTGCTGGGGGTAGACAGTCTTCCGAAAAACGGGTATGAAGTACAATTTAAGGTTGTCACCAATTGCGATTTTACATCAGGACGATCGATGCAGCTCATCGCTTCGGCTTCCAATGCCTGTGGGGAGGTTAAAAACAGGAGTTCCTATACCCAGCAGATCCTGATCACCGATATTCCAACCGATGTCAACCTGTATGTCATCAATACCCAGGCAGGCAACGGTTTTCAAACCTGCAGCTATCCGTTCCCTATACATGTAAAGGTGATCAACCTCGGTCCCAATTCCGTTTCTACCATCGAAAAACTAAAGATCTCCATCGATGATGCGTTTGACATGGTAAGCGGATCCCTGGTGAGTATCCACAATGGCCCCTCCGGCTTCACCAATACGGTGATTGCCGGAATCCGGTACCTCGACTTTGCCATTGAGCCAGACCTGGCTGTGAACGACTCCATCGTGTTCAGTTTTCAGCTCGAAGATATTGATCCGGGAAGCCTGGAATGTGATACAGTCCCACTGGAAACCAATACCCTCCTGGTTGCCCAGGTATACTGCCAGACGGCTCCCGGTGACAGTTGCTTCATCTATTCGATCACCTCTACGCAAATCCAGTTTAAACCCATTTTCAAGGATTTCCTTGCATTTGGAAAATATACGGCCACCAGTATCCCCACCGGAACCTCCGGTGAAACCATTACCATTCAGTACGCCATCAAAAACACCGGTACTGATACTATCAATTCTTCTACCATTCAGATTCTTTTCGTCCATGATGCCAATAACAACGGGATCCCCGATGATACAGGAGCCGATTCCCTCTTTGTGCAAACAGTTTCAACCGGCGGAATCCTGGCCGGTGACAGTACTGTGGCAACTGCCACTTTTGACGTCCCCGCCGGTAAAGTATGTAAAATGCTGGCCGCCATCCGGCTGTCCGATAACGGATGCATCTGCGGCGATGCGGTGAAGCCGGTGAATAACATCCATTTACTGAATGCCGGTCCGGATGTGGAGGTATGCATGCAAACCGATGCCCAACTCGGGATGCCGGGAATTATCGGTTATAGTTACTTCTGGGTTCCGACCCTTTTCCTGAGTTCCCCATCGCTGGCGGATCCCATTTTCAATTACAACACCCTGTTGACACAGGCCGACACGACCAACTACATCCTCAATACGACACGACCAGGCAACTGTGTTACCCGTGATACCACACAGGTCATCGTTCTCCCGTCGGCTGTAGTAAATGCCGGTGCTGACACGGTGTCCTGTATCGGATATCCTCATCTGCTGGCCGATGCCACTGTGATCAACTCCACCAATACCCTGTGGTCCACCTCCGGGACCGGGACCTTCAACGATCCCACCCTGGTACATGCCACCTATTCGCCCAGCCCGGCCGATTATGCTGGCGGGTCGGTCACTCTGAGTATCTTTGCCGACGGTCTTTGCGGCGACGATACCGATGCGATGACCCTTTCCTTCAACCAACCTGCCACCTCCTATGCCGGACCGGATACCGCCCTTTGCGCCAACTGGACGTATACCGTTACCGGCGCGACTGCTTCCAATTATACCAACCTTCTCTGGACTACTACCGGTGACGGAGCTTTCAGCAATAACGGGATCCTGAGTCCCGTCTACACACCCGGTTCTGCAGATATCTCCTCTGGTTCGGTGGCACTGGTCCTGCACGTAACCGGATTCACCTCCTGTCCGGTGATGAATGATACCATGATCCTGGTGCTGACCCCTCCTCCGGTCGTGACCAACTCCCCTCCGGCCAAGACCATTTGCTCGGAAGAATTTACCGCCATTCCACTCACCTCCAACCAGAGCGGAACCTCCTTTTCCTGGACGGCTGCACTGACTTCCGGAGCCGTTACCGGTTTCAGTAACGGATCCGGCGATACAATTGATCAGAGGTTGTTCAACACATCTTTGGCTCCTGGCACGGTAACCTATACCATCACTCCTGATAACGGGGGGTGTATCGGGCCCCAGCTGGCCTACCAGGTGACCGTGAATCCGGTGCCGGCGATCACCAACACCAACACCGATACCGGTTTCTGCTCCGGCGGAACCACGGGTATCAACCTTCAGTCAAACATCACCGGTACCACGTTTTCCTGGATAGCTACCTCCACCTCCCCACTAATCAATGGATTTTCTGACGGATCGGGTACCTCCATTGTTCAGACTCTGACCAATCAGGGCATTGAACCCGATAGTGTGATTTATGCTGTTACGCCTCTTCTGAATGGTTGTTCCGGTAGCGATTCACTCTTCTATGTGACGATCTTCCCGCTTCCCTCTGCGGCAGCAGACCCGGATACGGTCTCCTTCTGTTCCGGTGATACCACGCTGATCGGGCTATCTTCTCTGGTCGCCGGCTCCGGGTTTTCCTGGACCGCTTTTGCATCCTCTCCGGATGTCAGCGGGTATAGTGCAGACAGCGGGGACACGATTGCACAGATCCTGGTCAATTCAGGCACCTCTATCGATACGGTGTATTATTCGGTCACAGCCACTGCGAATGGATGCGCAGGTTCTGTCCTGATTGTTCCGGTTGTCGTCCATCCGATTCCTTCGGTTACTTCAGCCCTGATGCCCCAAACCATCTGTTCGGGCGATACCGTTGTGTTTCCGCTTGAGTCCAACGTAGCCGGAACCGGTTTCTCCTGGATCGCAACCACGTCCGGGAACCTGACCGGCTTCTCCAATGGAAGCGGGGATATAATCCGGCAGGCAGTCAGCAATACAGGGTATACCATTGACACTGTTTTCTACCTCATCACCCCGTCGGCAAGCGGATGTCAGGGGGCTTCATCCATGGCCTATGCATTGGTCAAACCCGTCCCTGATCTCTCCAATATTCCGCTTTCCACAAGTATCTGCAACGACGGCTGGACCAATACCAGCCTCCTGTCCAATGTAACGGGGTCGACCTTTACCTGGAGCTGTACCCAGGTTTCAGGCTATATAACCGGATGGTCAGATAACCCAATTCCAACTACGGTGCTCGACCAGCAACTTTCCAATTCCGGAACCGCCACGGATAGCGTAGTGTATCACATGGTCCCGGAGGCCAACGGCTGTACCGGCCCGGTGACTGATTATACCGTTTCCGTTTATCCGCTTCCAACTGTCTCCTTCAATCCGCCTTCGCCGGTTGTGTGTTCGGAGGAGGTGACAGCCATCCAGTGCATTTCCCCGGTACTCACCAGTACGTTCACCTGGACTACTTCCGTGAATCCGAATGTTACCGGTAACAAGCCCGGAAGTGGAAGCATGATCACCGATACCCTGGTGAATCCCGGAACCCTCATTGAAACAATTTACTACATCGTCACACCGGAAGCCTTCGGGTGTCCGCCGGGGATCCCGGATACGGTTTATGTGGAGGTGAATCCGTTGCCGGAAGTGACCAATGCCATCCGGACATTTTCCGTTTGCAATCAGGGCTCCTTCCAGATTTCCTTACAGGCGAGCCTCCCCTATCCGACATTCTTTTCCTGGACAGCTTCCTGCAGTTCTCCCATGGTGTCGGGATACAGCAACGGAACCGGTGGAACCATTCAGCAAACCTTAACCAACAGCGGCTTCAGCGTTGATACTGTCATCTATGTCGTCACCCCGGAATCCAACAACTGCAACGGCGATACCGCTCATTTCCAGGTGGTGGTGTTCCCGGTTCCGGATGTGGTTATCACACCACCTGTCGATACGATCTGTTCGGCTGACACCTGCCTGCTTGATCTCACCTCGCAGGTAGGCGGGACCAGTTTTACCTGGACTGCTTTACCCGGTTCCATCTACCTGAGTGGGTATTCCGGGGGATCCGGAAATCAGATTGCACAGCAGCTTTTTACCTCTGCTTTCATTCCCGGATCGGTCACCTATACCGTATCTCCAACAGCCAATGGTTGTCAGGGGACCCAGGCCCAGGTGGTGGTGACCGTGAAACCATCTCCTGTGGTTACGTTGCCGGACTGTTTTGATACGGCCACTACCACCGGCGCACGTCCTATCTTTTTACGGGGAGGAGTTCCTCCGGGAGGTTTCTTTTCGGGGAATTATGTTTCCGGCAGTACATTTGACCCGGTTGCTGCAGGGCCCGGGACCCACCCCATCTGGTACTCCTATACCAACCGTTTCTCCTGCACCCGGAGTGACACCATGCGAATAGTTGTACTTCCCGAAGCTCCTTTTACCTGCGGAGATACACTCATAGATGTACGTGACGGAAGCAGTTATCCGACCGTGCAGATTGGTGCACAATGCTGGCTGGCCGCCAATCTGAATTATGGCACCCAGGTTCTCCAGCAGGTCATGCACCGCGACAATTGTACCCCGGAAAAATACTGCTACCTCAACCAGGTTGCCAGGTGTGCCTCTGACGGAGGATTATACCAGTGGGACGAAGTAATGGAATACAGGGAAGATCCCGGTGTGAAGGGACTCTGTCCTCCCGGGTGGCACATCCCGACAGAAGATGAATGGATTATCCTCTTCGCCAATTACATCAACAACGGATTTGCCGGGAATCCCTTGAAGATCACCGGTTATTCCGGTTTCAATGCGCCGCTGGGTGGTGTCCGTCTCAACAACAAGGTGTGGCGTCTCGGGCCGGAGGAGCCCATCATCAATACAACCTTTATCTGGTCATCCACTGCCCATGGACCGCTGAAAGCCTGGGCCCATGGGTTGACCGATCTGCTGGCCGATCATGAATATACCCCCAGTGTCTCCTTTTATCCCTCTTCGCGGATCAATGCATTCGCGGTAAGATGCATGAAAGATTAGGTTCAAGGGTCGAGGGTCGAGGTGTGTACTTCCCTGAATAGTTTGTAATTTTACCCTTTGTGCAACTATCCGTAAGGGTTAAGATCGATGAAAGTCCTGCTGAAAAAGACATTATCCAAATCTGCCAAAATACTTGGACTTGACCTGCTGACAGGATTAGCAAATCAACGTCTTTTCCTTCCATTTTACCACACGGTATCAGATGATGATCTGGTTCATGTCAAGTACCTTTATCCGGTACCGACAATAAAAAGATTCAAGACAGATCTGGATTTTCTTCTAAAAAACTTTAAGCCTGTTTCGTATACATTTTTACATGATTATGTGAAGAATAAGAATGCGATTGCAGAAAATTGTTTTTTCCTCTCCTTTGATGATGGTTTGCGCGAGTTCTATGATGTTGTTGCCCCCATTTTAGTACATCAGGGCATTCCTGCAACCTGCTTTATAAATACCGCTTTCATCGACAACCGGGATATGTTTTTCCGAATGAAAGCGAGCATCTTAATTGATACGATTACCAGAAAAGAACTTTCAGCTGGACAAAAGAAGGCTGTCACCGGCATTTTTAATCAGCATAATTTAACCTATAATTCTGCTTCTGATCTGCTAAGAATCACAGATCAGAACAAGGAGATTCTGGATACTTTGGCCCCCGTCGTCGGGGTGTGTTTTGCGGAGTATCTGGCAACACATCAGCCCTATTTAACGACCAATCAAATTCATGAATTAATTCAACAAGGATTTTCCATTGGCGGGCATTCCGTTTCTCATCCCTATTATCCTATGCTGCCGGAAGAGGCTCAGGTGAAACAAACAGTAGATTGTCTGTCTTACCTGGCAGATAATTTTAACATACAAGAACGTTTATTTTCATTTCCACATACTGATTTTAATGTAAAGAAAACCTTCTTTGATAAAATCAGGGACCATGTGGATTTATCTTTTGGAACAGCCGGTCTGAAACTTGATCTCCTAGAAACCAACCTTCAACGGACACCAATGGAAGTGCCTGGTTATTCCAGCGCGGAAGAGATTGTCAAAACGGAGTACCTGTATTTCATTCTAAAAAGAGTGGTCGGGAAACATAAAATCCATCGAAGCTGGTGAAAATAGAGTCGTATAACCGGGAACAGCTGGCAGCATTCATTGAATCTGATTTTTTTAAAAACCTGGATAAGATTCCTATCACCTATCACCGGGCAATATCGCATATTCACAATCCTGATTGCTCGGAAGACGATATTCTTTTATGGGTGGCTTACGAAAAAGAATCGTTGCTAGGGTATGTGGGGATTCTGCCCGGAACATGCTGTGTTGACGGAACAGTAAAAAAGATTTATTGGTTAAGCTGTTTTTGGGTAGATGAACCCTATAGACACGGTAACCTGGCTTCCTCGCTGTTTTACCCTTTAATAAAGCGATATAAAGATCAATTATTGATATCCAATTTTGTTCCGTCTTTGGAAAGAACCTATCAGGTTCTGGGTATTTTTCATCCTACAACATTCAAAACCGGATACCGGTTCTACCTGGTTTTTTGCTTTGCCGATATTATCCTGAGCCGCATGCCGAAGGCCCGGTTTTTTAAACCGTTCTTACGAGCTATGGACCATTTCCTGAATCTTGTTCTATCTGTAAGAACACGTGCTTATAAACCGTTTGAAAGAACATCCCAACTGGTTGAAAACGATTGTTTTGATAAAAATCTTCAATCATTTATTTCCGCGTTTAATACAGAAAATAATTATATAAACAGGGGGGTGAACAATTTTAAGTGGATCATGACCTATCCATGGGTTCTGCAAGGGAAACCGGACCAGGATAGTCAGCGGTATTTCTTTTCGTCCAGGTCAGAACAATTTGAATTTTGTTCCGTAAAAATCTACCAGGAGAAAAATCTCCTGGGATTTATATTGTTAAAAATAAGGGATAAAGCCCTTACCCTATCCTATATCTATGCACCTGATGATGCCGTGCAAGATATAGCGGCTTATATCCTGGATAAAGCGCACAAGGAAAAAGTTAAAACAATTACAAGTTTTGATGCCAGAGTGGCAGATGCCATAGAGAAGAAAAGAGGACGTTTTGTTTTTTTAAAGAAAATGAAACGCCCCTATATTATTTCGAAAAAAATAACGAATGCATCCTGGGCGTTTCAAGAAGGTGATGGTGATGCTGTTTTTACCTAAACTGATATGACTAGATTCGCGGTATTATCTAATATAAACATTGATCCGTTGAGAAATCAGTTGCAAAAAAATGATTCGCTGGAATTATATTTTGCCGGATATAACCAATGGCAGAACGAGTTGCTAAATGCTGAATCGGGTTTGCATGCATTTTTACCTGACTTTATCTTTATTTACCTGGATGCGGAAGAGTTTCATTCAGATGTTTCGGATTTATTTACCAGTATTGCGGTGTACTCCGAAAAGAACAAAAGCACCTCTTTTATTGTCTCAAACTTTTCATACCCCCCCTATTCGGTACTGACCTATTCAAGCAAGGATGCTTTTTATGAAGCTGAGCTCAATTATTCAGTAAACTCCTTTGCATCGAAAAACAACTCTGTTTTTATTTTTGATTTTAACCGTTTAATTAATCTCTACGGATACCAGACTCTGTTCGAAGATAAGTTCTGGTATCTGGGCAGAATAAAACATTCCCGTCAGGGTTTTATCATTTTAGCACAAGAACTGAACCATGTGCTTTCGTGCTTATTGGGGCAGACGAAGAAAGTTCTCATCGTGGATGTCGATAATACACTTTGGGGTGGCGTAGTGGGGGAAGAAGGGTGGCAGCACATTCAACTTTCACAGGAGGGAATTGGGCGTGTTTTTCTTGATTTTCAGAAAAAACTGAAACAACTTCAGCAAACAGGAGTTTTATTGGCCATTTGTTCTAAAAATAATGAAAAAGACGTCCAGGAGGTTTTTGAAAAAAACAGGAATATCCAGTTGTCGTGGGATGACTTTATTTGTCATGAAATAAATTGGAATCATAAGTCGGATAGTATAATCCAAATAGCTGCATCATTGGATTTAGGATTGGGTTCACTGGTGTTTTTAGATGACAATCCGGTTGAACGGGAACTTGTAAGAAAAAGTCTTCCGGAGGTCACTGTAGTAGATTTCCCAAAAGATATTTCCGTATTAAACCAGTGGTTCGTCACTGATGTCGTCTATCCCTTTTTCGGGAGGAGAAAACTGACTCAGGAAGACCTCGAAAAAACACTGCAGTACAAACGAAATATTGACCGGAAAAAAATTAAAAAACAGCTTGATTATGAAAGTTTTATTGAACAACTCAACATCAAGCTGACTATCTTTCATCCATCGAAAGAGTTGTGTTACCGGATCGCTCAATTGACACAAAAGACAAACCAGTTTAATTTGACAGTAAAAAGATATTCTGAGGCAGAAATCATTGCACTGTCAGGGAGCCCAACCAGTAAACTGTTTGCTTGTGAATATGAAGACAAATTTGGGAATGAAGGCATCATTGGATCCGCGCTTGTCAGGGTGGATGAAAAAAAAGCTCTTATTGATTCCTTTTTAATAAGTTGCAGAGTTTTGGGAAGAAAAGTGGAAGTTGCTTTTCTAGAGTATATTATCAACGAGCTGGAAAAAGATAACATAGAAACGATAGAGGCATATTATACAGAAACAGTTCAAAATGGTGTTGCGAAAGATTTTTACATCAATAACGGTTTTACTTCCACTGAAGACAATAGATTTATACGAAACCTGGAATAACGATTAAAGAATGGACTTAGAACAAGAATTGAAAAAAGTGTTTTCTCGAACCTTTAGCATTCTTCAGGAAAAAATATCGGCAGACACCAAACAATTTGAGTTACAGGAATGGGATAGTCTGGGACAACTTCGACTGATAATGGAAGTCGAAGAAGCTTTTCAGGTTTCCTTTTTACTGGAAGAAATACCATCTTTAGATTCCTTTGATAAACTATTGGAAAGCATTACACTGAAAATGAAAAACAAAGGGTTTCAGAGATTCTGAAACCCTTGTCTGTTCTGGTCGGGGCGAGAAGACTCGAACTTCCGACCCCTTGCACCCCATGCAAGTACGCTAGCCAACTGCGCCACGCCCCGATGATGGAAAAAACGGGTGCAAAGTTAATAAAAAACTTTTATCCTTTTTTCGAATTCAGGTGAGAAAGGAAGCCAAAATTCATATTTTTGAAGAACTATTACCGGGATCCGATCCGTGTGAACATGATTGAAAAACCATCGTTAACCCTGAGCGGGATTGCAAAAACACTTGGTCCTGGAATCCTTTATGCAGGGGCTGCCATCGGAGCCTCACACCTGGTTCTCTCCACCCAGGCAGGGGCCAATTTCAATTACCATTTCATCTGGGCCGTTATCCTGATCAACATATTTAAATATCCCTTTTTTGAATTCAGCTACCGGTATACGGCTGCAACCGGAAAGAGCATGCTGGACGGTTACCGGAAACTGGGCCGATGGGCAATCATGACCTATTTTCTTCTTTCCATTGTTACCGGAGTTGTCAATTTTGCTGCAGTTACAAAAGTTACAGCCGATCTGGCGACCTACCTTCTCCAGATTCATCTGAGTCCGTTTGCAACGAGCACCGGATTATTAAGCCTTATCCTGCTGATGTTATTTGTGGGACGATATGCTTTCCTGGACTGGTTCATGAAGGTGATGATCGGCGTCCTGGCTCTTTTCACTATTGCTGCCTTTCTGTTTGCCCTTTCCCGGGGGACACACGTAGAACCGGGTTTTATCCATCCCCCCTTGTGGGATACGGCTGCCATCGCTTTTCTGATCGCGCTGATGGGATGGATGCCTACCCCGATCGACTGCTCCGTATGGCCTTCCCTGTGGGCAGTGGAAAGGAATAAACAAACCTCCTACAAACCCTCCTTTCGGGAATATCATATTGATTTCCACACCGGCTATATCGGTTCCGCTGTCATGGCACTGTTCTTTCTGGGATTGGGGGCCCTGGTGATGTACGGAACGGGAGAAACATTTTCAGCTAATGGTGTCACATTCTCACAACAGCTGGTCTCCCTCTATACCAAATCCATTGGCGGCTGGAGCCATTCAATCATTGCCGTTATTGTGGTAATTACCATGTTCAGTACAGCTATCACGGTCATCGATGGATACCCCAGGTCCCTGGAGGGATCACTGCATCAGATGTTTCCGTCCCTGAAGATGTTCGGGAGCGGACTCTATATCTTCTGGATCATTGTTTTATCGGTCTCCGCCATACTGATCATCGTGTTCTTTACCCGGAACATGGGATCGCTGCTTCAGTTCGCTACCATTTTATCCTTTCTTACAGCTCCAGTGTTTGCACTAATAAACTACAAAGTTGTTACCGGAGATCTCATTCCTGCGGAGTCCCAACCAAAACGTTGGCTGAAGATCCTCGGCCTGGGCGGAATCTCATTTTTAATACTTTTCAGTCTGGTGTTTCTTTATTATGTCATCCTGTAAAGAATCCCCTGAAATTTTTGTTAATAAAAAATGGATAAGTTATTGATCCAGTGAAAGGGCTGATCGTCACAACAGGTACATTTGATCAGATTCCACTTTTCACCCCTGATTGCACCGTTATTTCAGGAGGATGGAATATTTGAATGGATGACGGTGATCAATTTGCTGATTGCCTGTATCCTCTTGCTTTCATCGGCTCTGTTGCTGTTTCGCCGGAGAGCCCTTCCTGTCCATCGACAACTAGCTGTAGCTGTTTTCGTTTGCCTGTTTATCTTTTGCCTTTTCTTTATGCTGGAAGAGATCATCTCCATCCTATTGCTCCTTTACGCACTGACCGCCTGGTTAATTCTGCGGAAGCGATCCCCAGCCTGAAAAATCACACCAGATTTTCCTTTGTTTTATGACCATTGTCATTGTATTGGCTTTTGTATATCCTTAATTTCGTCGCCTGTTAATTTTTTAACAATTAGGAGGTCTCATGCGTATCGGAGTCTATTTTTGTCAGGTCGAGAGCGGAAAAATTCTCAACATTGATGCCATTGCCAAATACTCGGCCAACCTGCCGGGTGTGGAGTTGGTCCGCATGCTGGGTATTAAGCCAAAGCTCATTCCGCTGACACTTTGTAAAGAACTAAAGGACAACCGGATCCAACGGGTGATCATTGCCGGGGATATGCCAGGTTATTACAAACCGGTGTTTACCAAAGCAATGGCAATGGCCGGTTACAATCCACATGAAGTCAGACTGGCTTCATTCCGTGAACACGGAGCCACGGCCCAGGATTCCAACGACCGGGCGAAGGCCATTGTGGCCTGTGCCACACATGGAGTCCCCTTTGCGCTGGCTGCCATTCCGAAAGAAACACCCGTGCATCATTCCACCCTGATCATTGGAGGGGGTATAGCGGGTATACAGGCTGCCCTGGAAATTGCCGATGCCGGGAAACAGGTTTACCTCCTTGAACGAACAGGTACAATCGGGGGACATATGGCCATGTTTGACAAAACCTTTCCCACCCTGGACTGCTCAGCCTGCATCCTGACACCAAAAATGGTATCGGTCGGACAGCATGACATGATCGATCTGATGACCCGGTCGGAGTTGGAATCTGTCTCAGGAAGCCCCGGAGCCTATCATGTAAAGATCCGGAAGCGCGCCAGGTATGTGGACATCGATGCCTGCGTCGCCTGCGATATCTGTTCCGGCGTTTGCCCGGTCAAGGTACCGAGTGAATTTGATGCGGAACTATCCATGCGGAAAGCCATTTACATTCCGTTCCCTCAGGCCGTCCCCAATGCCTATCTGATTGATCCGGATACCTGTACCTATATCCAGACGCAGGGTGAGAAGTGTGGTGTTTGTGCCAAGAAATGCCCCAAGGAGTGCATCAACCTGAACGAGAAAGATGAGATCGTGGAGGTGGAAGTGGGAAATATTGTCCTGGCCACCGGCTATGATGTGCTGGATGCCAAAAAAATGGAACAATACGGATATGGGATCTTTCCGAATGTCTTTACCGCACTGGAGTTTGAACGGATGACCAATGCTTCGGGTTCGACCGGCGGTAAGATCGTTACCAAAACCAAGGTCCAGAACAAGAAGACCAAAGAGGATGAATGGATTTTGCTGCCGGATGGAAATCCGCCAAAAAGTGTTGCCATTATCCATTGCGTCGGCTCCCGGAATAAAAAATACAATGCCTACTGTTCACGGGTCTGCTGCATGTACTCCCTGAAGTTCGCCCACCTGGTCAGGGAAAAGATCCCCAATGTGAAATGTTACGAGTTTTATATCGATATGCGCGCGTTTGGCAAAGGGTACGAGGAGTTTGCCGAACGGATCAAATCGGAAGGAACTTTTGTGGTACGGGGCCGTACAGCCACGGTAGAGATGCGGGGCGATCAGATGATCGTCAACGGGGAAGACATCATCCTTGATAAAGTCATTGAATTCCCTGTCGACATGGTCGTTCTGGCTATCGGCCTGATCCCTGCCCCGGGAACCCAGGAGCTGAGTACCCTGCTCGGCCTGACCAGGGATTCGGATGGCTGGTTCTCTGAACTCGACTATAACGGAAGTCCGACCGATACAGAGCGGGGAGGCATCTTTGTCGCCGGAATGTGCCAGGCGCCGAAAGATATTCCCGATACGGTGGCCCAGGCATCAGCCGTGGCTGCCGGTGTGTTGAAAAGCATCACCAGCGGTAAAGGGATCGGCCATAGGAGCAGCCTATCGCTCAGTGAAATAGAACAACGTGCTCAACTAATTCATACAGAATAAGGAGGATATATGCCTATCAGAGTCAATCCACGACTGATTGAGGAGCTGGATTTCTTCGGCGCCGAAGATGTCCAGTACTGCTACCACTGTGGTGATTGTTCAGCCAACTGTCCACACGCAGATGAGGTGTTCAGGTTTCCCAGGAAATGGATGCGAACACTGCAGATGGGCCTGGAACGGAAACTGGAGACAGCATTGGAACCATGGCTGTGTTATTACTGCGGACAGTGTTCAGAACAGTGCCCGAGGGAAGCCGACCCGGGAGAGACCATGATGAGTCTCCGAAGGTGGCTGATCAGCCGGTACGACTTTACCGGGATTGCCCGGCTTTTCTATACATCCAAGGCCTCGGAGATCCTTGCCATCGTCATTACAGGACTCCTTACAGGGATCGGATTTCTCTGGTACGGATTGCATTTCGGGAATATTCATATCTACGATGGTCCCGGAGCTTTTCTGCCCAGTTCGTTTATCCATACCTTCGACCTGACCCTGGGTTCTGTCCTGTTGGTGATCCTGCTGATTAACGCTTTTCGGATGTGGCGTCTCACGCTGTACAACGAACGATCGGTCCCGATCCCCTGGTGGCTCTATATCAAGCGGATCTTTCTGCTACCCTGGCACTTCTTTACGCAGAAGCGGTATGCGGAGTGTGAGAGCAAGCGTTCAACAAAGATCTTTATGCCCTGGATCATTCACCTCTCCCTGATGCTGGGTTACGTGATCATGCTGGTGCTGGTGATGGCTTTCATCGAACAACTGCAACTCGGACCTGAGATCTTCTGGCCGGTGCATGTGTTCGGGTATGCGGCCACCATTGGCCTGGTCATCGGAACCATTTACTTCATCCGAAGCCGGGTGTTCAAACAAAACCAGGTGCAGTATAAAAAAAGTCATAGTACCGACTGGGTATTTGTGGTACTGCTGTTCATCATCGTCCTGACCGGTATTTTGCAGCATCTGTTTCACCGCACAGGTTTGCTGGAGGTTGCAAACATCATTTACATCGTGCATCTGATGGCGGTGGTCCCCTGGTTGCTCCGTATGCCCTTCTCCAAATGGGCACACCTTGTTTACCGGCCGCTGGCCATGTATTTCGCAAGCATCCTTCGGGATGCTATCAAGATCCAGGAGAAGAAAGAAAGTCCTGTCCCCAGTCCTGCCTTAGGATAACAAAACAGAATCCCTATGAAAAAGTGTAAAATCGGTGTATATATCTGCAGCTGCGGCACAAACATTGCCAAGATGGTCGATACGGAAGCGCTCAGGGAGTATATTTCCGCACTCCCGGATGTTGCAATGGCCCGCACCTACAAGTACATGTGTTCGAATCCCGGTCAGGAGATCATTGTCCAGGATATCAAGGAGCACGGACTGGACCGGATCGTAGTCGCTGCCTGTAGTCCGCGGATGCATGAACGAACCTTTCGACGGGCACTCGCTACAGCCGGACTCAATCCTTACCTGCTGGAGATGGCTAATATCCGGGAGCAGTGCAGCTGGGTGCATGACGATCCGGTCACTGCTACCGTGAAAGCCAAATCACTGACACGGGCAGCCGTCAACCGGGTGAAATACCACGAACCACTGGAGAGTATGTCGGTGGATATGACCGCCAGCACTCTGGTGATCGGCGGAGGAATTGCCGGGATGACCGCGGCCCTGGAGTTGGCCGACTCGGGGCATTATGTCTACCTGGTGGAGAAGAGCGATCACCTGGGCGGAAACCTGGCCCGGGTAGATCTGACTGCTCCCTACCTTGATTCAGCCCGTGACCTGATTGTGGAGCGGATCACCCGCATCCGGACAAACAAGCAGATTGAAGTCCACCTGAGCTCTAAAGTGACAGAGGTCAAAGGGTATGTCGGAAATTTCACGGCTAAGATCGAATTGGTCAACAAACTGGACAACATCCTGCATTACCCGGATGAGGTCAAAATCGGAAGCGTGGTGGTCTGCACCGGATACAAGGAGTTCGATGCCTCCCGGATCACCCATTACGGATACGGCAAACTTCCCAATGTGATCACGTCGTTTGAGTTTGAAAAGATGATCCAGTCCGGACGGGTCGAAACCAAACAGGGGAAAACGCCAAAATATGTGGCTATCATTCACTGTGTGGGTAGCCGAAGCCAGGAGTTCCACACGTATTGCTCACGCGTATGCTGCATGACCGCCCTCAAGTATGCCCATGAGATCAAATCGGCCAATCCAGAATGTTATGTATCGGATATTTACATCGACATGCATGCCTTTGGCAAAGGTCATGAAGATTTCTACACCCGTACTTCAGAGGTCAAGACCCTCTTCCTGATGTATGAAAAGAACGAGAAACCGGTGATCCGTGCGGCCGAACCGGACGACGACTGTGAAATGCTGATCGAGGTCAATGAGCGGCTCTCAGGAGAGGTGATCGAGATCCCCGCCGACCTGGTGATCCTGATGGTCGGTATGGAAGCCCGGGAAGATGCCACCGAAGTGGCCCGGCTGGTTAACATCAGCACCGACAAAGAGGGCTGGTTCATGGAGAGCCACCCCAAACTCGAACCGGTGGCGACCACTACCGACGGGATCTATATCGCCGGCACATGTGTTGCCCCGAAAGATATTCCCGATACCGTGGCACAGGCCCGGGCAGCAGCTGCCCGCATCCTGGGTAAAATTTCCAAAGGGAAAATCGATGTGGATGCGGTCTACGCCGAAGTCGACGAAGAGCTTTGCGCTGCGTGTCGTCTGTGTAACACCCTCTGTCCATACAGCGCCATCGAGTTCATCGAGGAGGATGGAAAAGGCCACAGCCATGTTATCAGCGCCCTGTGCAAGGCGTGCGGCACCTGCGTCTCCTCCTGTCCCTCATCCGCCATCAAGGGACGCCACTTCACCGATCAGCAGATCTTTGCAGAGATCGAAGGGATGCTGGCATAGGGCAGTAAGGTTCAAGGGTCAAGGGTCGAGGTAGTAGGGGTAATTCATGAATTGACCTACTGCTTAAAAATTTAATCCCAAGTTTTACCTTTCCGATGGCGGTGTTGACCTTGACCCGATCCCTGGTCCTGATCCTGCTTCTTCCCGTGACCCATACCCGCACGCGGACATCCGAAGAGGTCGCAGTAAACATCGCATAACCTCTCTTGTTGCTCCGGTGAACAGATCGAACGGATCTGCAGGTACTGTGTTGCGGCAAGAGCGGTCAGCGAGGTCTGGTTCGCCCCGATTTCTTCTGTCAATAACCGGATCTGTGCGGTGTCGGGTTGTTCTTTCCGGAGTTCAACCATCAGGGCCATCCGGGTATCACGGAGGCTGGAAACCAGAGCTTCCGAAGGTTCCCGGAAGCGTTCCAGGATCTGTTCCAATTGTGCATTCTGGGAGGCATCAAGCCCGAGTTCCATCTCCAGCATCTGGCAGGAAGAGGAACAAACCTGCATCGTTTCAATTTTTTCCTGCTCCATCCAGGTAAAATAGATTACAGAACCCAGTACCGACAGGGCCACCACCAGTAATCCTGTCAGGATCCATAGTAGCACCCGGTGTTTTGTGAAGAAGTTCATAGCTGTGTTATTTCATTAATAAAATCTGTTCATCAAAGCTTCCGCTCACTTCCTGAAACAGAATTGTTGTGGCATCTGTCTCAGGCAAACCGGAAAGCAGGCTTATCTCTGGTTGTTGTCCCGGAGAACTGATCACCTTTCCCAGCCAGGTACCGCCACTGACAGCCACCAGCAGGGCAATCCCGACAAGGACCGGCTTCAACCTCATCACCAGGGATGCAGCCATTCCGCGCTGTGTCTCCCCAATCTCCCGTTCCATCCGGGCCATCAGGCGCGAATAGAACCAGGGATCGTCGGGAATCACCCTGTCCTTCTCTATGAACCCGAGGGTTCGCCTGATCTTGTTTTCCTTTTCCTGATCCATATTTTCTTATTTATCATAGTACCGGTCCAACCATTTCCGAAGATTTCGCTTTGCCCGGTGAATCAGCGACTCTACCGAGTAGAGCGAGACGGTCATCACTTCAGCTATTTGCTTGTATGGCAACTCTTCATAATAGTGCAGTGTAAACGCGATCCGCTGATTCACAGGCAACCGGTCTATTGCCCGGTGCAGGGCTATCTTCAGCTCCTTCTCTTCCAACAGAGCATCTCCTCCGTGGTGGTCAGGCTCCAGTTCAACCGGATTTATTTTTACGGATTCCGGTTTATCCCTTGTGTTCATCCTCTTCAGGTGATTCAGCGATTTGTTGACGGCAATCCGATAGATCCACGAAGAGAGTTTTGCCTTTCCGCGGAATGAACCAGCCGAACGCATGATCTCAATGAACACATCCTGGGCCAGGTCTTCGGCATCCTCCAGATTATGAACCAGGGAGTAACAGGTTCGGATCACCAGTTGCTGGTGCGTTTGAACAAGCTGTTTACATGCAGCCTGATCCCGGTTGATGATTCCCTGAACAAGTTCCTGGTCGGTCATGGAGGCAAGCTAAACCACGAAGATACAAAGTTAGGAGGTAGTGAGGTGGCGAGGTGGCGAGGTGGCGAGGTAGCGAAATGGTGAAATTAGTACTTCGTGGTTTTGAATTCAGGTTATTTCTTTTCAGGATCTGGGGTCGTAACCTGCCGGCTATGATTCCAGCCATGATGATGCTGATGTCCCATACCCTTGCCGCAACAGTTGCCTTTGCTCATCCCCGGGCAGTTGGTTTTTTGCATGCCTTTTCCGCAGCAGTTCCCTTGGCCACAGGTTCCTTTCCCTTTGCAATTATCGCATACGCCATCACCGTTTTCATCGACAAATTTCGCGCATTTTGCCTGCTGGCCACGGGTCTGATGATTGTCACAAACTCCGTCTCCGTTTTTGTCGACAAAACTGCCCCGAGTATTCTGGTCAGTCTGCGATGTCTGGACCTTGGTCGCCTTGTCCGGACTCTGAGTTGTTTGAGCATTTGTTTTTCCTGTAATTACGATGATCCCGAGGATCAGCGCTGACACTAAAACGAGTTTTTTCATACAATTGGTTTTTTTGGTTTGACGTGAGTTATTGATTAGACAAACCGGAATGGTAAAACTTGCGCTGTTCATGCATTATTTCACGAAGGTCCACGAAGGGATCACGAAGTTCCACTAAGTAGGGTCGTGTACAATTCATCTGAACGTTCCCACAGGCGTCTGCCATTCTCCGGATCTGCTGCCTTTTCATCGATCTCCTGCCGGGACATGAGGAAGAGATAGTCGAACGTTTTGCCTTCCAGATCAGGTGATGCAGCGAGGTAGACAAGAGGCTTCGCGGCCTCTTTCGGGGACCTGAAGAAGATGGCGAAGATCAGTTTCAGTACCGGTTGGAGTACCTTTGGAGCTTCCCGGGCGATGTTGGAGTTCACCGGGCCCGGGCACAGGGCAAAGACCGAAGTGCCGGCCTTTCCATCGGGATTAAGCCGGCGTGAAAGCTCTCTGGCAAAAGTAACCAGCAATAATTTATAGTATCCATACAGTTCCATGGATTGCTTGATCCTGTATTCCTTGTATTTTCCGAATCCGTCCCAATCATATTTTTCCGGATTGCGATGCGATTCGGAGGTAACGAAAACGATCCGGGATACCGGATGCCGGATCAATCCATACTCAGTTAGTAACCGTATGAATACAAATTTTGCGAAATAGTTCACCACAAACATCTCTTCCAATCCCTGGAGGGTTTTTCGGGATTTCCTGGGAACGATAGCGGCGTTTAAGATGTAGATGTCGGGAGGGGTTGTGAGCTGCCGGATGCCGGACACAAGATGCTGGATGCTGGATAGATCTGACAAATCGACGTGGAGCATGTGGACATCCTGATTCCCTGAGAGCTTTTTTACCTGTTCCCCTTTTTCAGGGATGCCGCTGCGGCAGGCCATGATGACCCGGGCTCCGCGTTTTGCCACATCGACGGCAATAGCAAATCCGAGTCCTGAACTGGCTCCATCGATGAAGAGGGTTTTTCCTTCCAGGCGGTCGGTATCCTTCAACTCTCCACTTGACTCGTTGGTCCTGAACAGGTCGCGGATTCCTGTCACCAGGGCCATCACTGCACTATCGTATTTCTTTTTATGCGGTTGGGTCATAGTTGGATGAAACAAATTGCTGGTAATGGAACGTATGGCGATCGATATCGGCTTTGGTCATGCCAAAATCAGCGAGGTCGTAATGATGAACCCCATGTTTCTGATGCGGATGTTCCCGTTCGTGCCTCTCAAAACGTTCAAACAGCTCCGGCGAGAGGCCTCCATCCTGCCGGTAAATCTTCTCCACCTCTTTCAGACTATCGGTCACCAGATCCCTGTACCGGATATCAATAAACTTGTGGCAGGCTCCCTCCTGCCCTCTGAATGCCAGGGCTTTCTCCAGGACATAACCGGTTTTCCGGATCCATCGTTCAGCGATCCGATGCGGATCTGCTGCATCGCTGAAAATCATATGGTTGTATGTGAGCATGCTCAGGAATGAGGGGATTGATTCGTAGATTGAACGATGGGGCCAGATGAAGGAGACCTTCGTCATCTGTCTGCTGATGATATCCAGAAACTCCAGGTGGTGCGGGCTCTTCAGCACCCACCGGCGGGCCGGACGGAACCACTGCAGCAGTTTGAGAAGTTTTACATAATAGGTATATGCCGGTGTTTGATCGATCGATTCCAGCCAGGAAGCATACGAAGGGACCTCCATCATTGCTTCCGTCGTGGTGCTCAGGAAACAACTATCCAGCAAGAGGACATCCTCTTCCGGTAACAGGGGATCAAGCGGATGAACGGCAAAAAAACCCGGTGAGATGTACTTCACCGCATTGACGGAGGTTCGGGCAATGCGGATGCGCTTATCAGTATTCAACTGGTGAAGTGGTGCCGTGGTGCCGTGGTGCGGTTGAATTTGTAAATCGGAAATCGGAAATCGGAAATCGGAAATCGGTACGGGGTTGATCGCTTCCCAGCTTGGGAGAACCCGGTGGTCGGGATCGGCGGCAAGCAGGCGCTGGAGCTTGGTGGTGCCGGTTCGTTGCAGACCAACGATGATCCAGGCGGGGTATAGTTCCTGTTCCAGAATCCCGGGAAACCGCCTGAAATATTCGCTGGTACGCAACCGTATGGAGAGCAGATTCACCAGCCGTTCCCGGGAGATAAACCGCCCGACAGGACTCAGATTAGCTTCTTCGTTAATCGAGGCCAGCATCCTATCCAAGGGCTCATCCCAGAATTCGGGGCCGAAATCCTGCAATCCGGTATTTTTTCGTGCCCTCCTGATCAGGTCGTCTTTGACAAGTCTGATTTTCGTTCCAAGGAAATGGGTCGATCGCCAGATCCTATTTATGGCCCGGAACCAGATGGGTTGGGGGAAGTTTATCAGGATCTCCTTCTTCATAGTTTTCACCGCAGATTACGCAGATTCCACAGATGTAATTCTTCATTCGTAATTCGTAATTCGTAATTCGTAATTCGCAATTAGGGTACACCTGGGTTCCACCGCCCTCTCCCCCTCCTTCAGCCGATACCATCTCCAGCACATGGTTCCTTCGGTATGGCCGCAGGTGTTGATCCAGTTGGGGTGGCCGGGATCGGTGTGGGCAACGATCACCTTCACCCGTCCATCCTTTTCGTAAACCGCTGAGGCCTTGTTGATACAAATGGTAAAATACCGGTAATCGAGCGACTCCATCCAGTAATTGTTGAGCTGAAAGTTCCAGGAGTCGCATTCGGGAGGTTTGACCTCAATCACCAACGCCTGATCCGGTCCCAGTTTCCAGTGGCTGTGGTAATAGATGATGTGCGGATCGCCGCCGGCGGCGTTGCTGGTGGCCGGATCGAACAGGGGCAGGGTGTTGGAGTGTTTCCGAAATCCGGTGGCCCAACGGGCGAAGAGCAGGGAGGCGCCTCCCACAAACAGGGAAGCTGTTTTCAGCCCTTCATCGATCTGTTCCGGGGTGACCGGTACAGGTGCGTTTCGGCCGTCAAGGTTTTCGATATGCAGTTCGGCGGGCACCTCTTCAAACCGGTTGAGGAAGGTCTGTCTGACCATCACCAGGCCTGTCTCGTCTTCCAGTTTCAACCAGTTTCTCCCTTGTTTCTCCTGACTTAAGATCACTTCGAAACTGCCATCAGGTTCATACCGGATTTCCGTATGATCCAGCTGACCGCAGGGAGCCAGTCCGCCGGTGGTCCCATAGTTCCCGTTTTGTGTGAAAAGTCCGAAGTAATGAACCGTATTTCTTTTTCCGGTGATCCTGTAAGTGTATTTACTTCCATCGATCCGGGCGTTGAAATAATAATTGTCGGGGTTATCGGCACCCATTTTGACCGTTTCATGGACCATTCTTCTGAACACGGGAAAAGCCGGATCACTGTATTCCACAAAGGCCTCCAGTCCCGCCCGGGTCAGGCGGGAAAGGTAGCGCACTCCTTCTGCCTGGTTGAAGGGATCCCTGGGAGTCCCCGGATACAGCAGGGAAGCGCCGGCGGCTTTCAGGTCGTCGCAAAACTCTTCCCAGGCACTGCCGGAAACGATACGCTCGGCATGTTGATCCTCTTCAGACTTTCCGCGAATCCCACGGATGAATAGTTGCCAGGATTTCATTGCCTTGAGAAAGGAAAATAGAATTGTTCTCATTTGCACTTACCAATGTATGCAGAAAAAGTAGTCTTCGATTGTTACTATCAATCGTTATTTCTGCGAAATTTGCGTAGACTTCAGCGAGCATCCGCTAATAGACCTCCCAAAAATAGAAATAATATGGATCGGTTCAGGGAACGGTACGGAGAATGGGCCCTGGTTGCCGGAGCGGCGGAGGGGATCGGGGCGGCATTCACGGAAGTGCTGGCCCGGCGCCGTATGAACGTGGTAATGGTTGACATCAACCGGAAGGCGATGGAGCAGTTGGCTGCCAGGATGAAGAAGCAATACGGCGTGGAAATCCGTACCCTGCCCCTTGATCTGGCTTCAGAAGAGGCATGGAAAACCTGCGCGGAATCGATCACCGACATCGACTGCCGGTTACTGGTTTATGTGGCGGCCTTCAGTAAAGTAAAACCCTTCTTCGATAACTCCCCTGATGAACTCGAGCAGTATATCCGGGTGAATAACCTCACTGCCCTGCGAATGGTGTATGGATTTGCCAAACCTCTCAAGGTACGCAGTGTCACGGGGGGAATCCTGCTGATCTCCTCATTGTCGGGGATCATTCCCCCCCCTCTTGTTGCCCCCTATGCCGCCACGAAAAGTTTTCTGCTCCGGCTGGCCGAATCGCTGTCCCAGGAGTTTTCGCCCCTGGGTATCGACATCTCGGCCTGTGCTGCAGGGATCACCGGAACCCCTACCTATTTTGCCAGTCAGCCCAGAGAAAGCCTGTTCACCCCAAAGGCGATGGATCCGCTTAAAGTGGCCGGGTTCGCGATAGAAAAACTGGGACGGCAAGCGATCTGCATCCCGGGAAGGAAAAACCGGTTGACCTGTTTTCTACTGACCCGTCTGCTCCCCCGGAGGATGTCAGTCCGGATCACTGGCTGGCAGATGCGGAAGATGTACGCAAAGAAAAAATAGCGAAATAGCGAAATGGTGAAATAGTGAAATTATTGGATTATCAGTTTCACCGTTTTCACCTTCCCCTTGGAGATTATTGTCATACTATACGAACCCGGTGCAAGTCCCGAAACATCGAGGGTCATCACGGATCCAGTTCCGTTCTTCCTCAGAAACTCCTTCCCCCGGAGATCGAACAGCCGGATCTCATCCACCGGTTGGTCAGACCGGACCACAACCATATCATGAGCCGGGTTCGGGTGGATGGTCAGACCGGATCCCGTGTGTTCTTCCATCGCCACTGCTACCTCCACTATGATGCAAACCGGGTTGGATTCGCCGATGTTATACAGCGCTTTTACACAATAGGTAAACTCACCGGGAAGATCCAGGTGATCATCGTAAAAGAGGTCGGTAATGGGATCCATGTTCAGTCGAATGCCGTCACGGTACATATTGTAACCCAGCAGGGTGAATGCAGGTGCATCGCTCACAGGAGCATCCCAGGTAAGATGCACATCATAGTCGATCACATCGGCCTGGAGATTGAAGGGGGCCGGAAGCGGGGGTAACAATACTCCGATATACTTGTATATGCCATTTTCAGTCTCGCTTGTATTCACGCCACCTGCCCACCCGCAATGGTTGTTCAGCCAGGTTTGATACAAATATACCACCCCTTGGGTCCCGATGAAGTCATTCCAGGTATGTCCGCCGTCAAAGCTATAGGAACATCCGTTTGTACCATAACCCCCGGTACTCACCCAGGTGTTCTCGGTCCCCGGAATATAGGACAGGTCCGTGGCATAGATCGGGCCGGTTGGGGAAACCAGCGTCCAGGTGGCACCTCCATCGAAAGTTTCACAGATGGTCCCGGTCGTTTCCAGGTTCTTATCCTGGACCAGTCCATGCATTCCGTTACGAAAGTAGGGCCGGATGTACTTGTTGTTCAGCGGCTGAACCACCGACACAGTCCAGTCAAGTCCTTTATCGGTGGATTTATAGACCCGCCCCTTATTGGTCCCAAACCAGACCGTATCGTTGACAGCGGAATAATAGCCTACTATTCCAAATTCACCGCTGAGGGGATTGGGGATACTGGCTCCGGGAACCTGAACCCAGGTGGTTCCGCCATCGGTGGTGGTATAGATCTCATATTCGCCATTGATGGGATCACCCATGCACCAGCCATCGGTTTCATTGAAAAAGTGAACACAATTGGGGAAGGAAAATCCGTTGCTGTAATAGGCGGAGGTTTGCCGGGTCCAGGTAGTTCCGCCATCGGCAGTGGTATAGATCCCCTGCGGTTTATTTCCTGAAACGCGGTACATGGGAGCCCAGGCTTTATTGGAATCCATGGCAAAGATCATGGCTGAAGCCAATCCCTGGCAATTATTGATCAGTCCCGGGGTCCAGGTAACGCCTCCATCGAGGGTCCGTGTAAAATGCTGTGACTCTCCCAGCGGATTTGACACATTATAGCCTACCGCCCATACACAATTGGTATCTACCCCCCACATGTAGTTGATTCCTATGTTGGTGGCCGTGAAGCCGCTCGCCTGCGAGATCCATTCTGCCACATTCAGTATTATCTTGTAGTAGACCGTATCGGATACCGTATAGGAATAGGCTCGAACTTCATGTGATCCAAGATCAGCCGATGTGGTGTTCCAGGTGAAATCAAGGGTAGTTCCCGTGCCGGAAGTCATCTCGTTGTCATCGATGAAGATCTTCATCTCGGAAGGAGTTCCCCTTACAGTTTCTGTTTCAATATCAACGGCATACCCCACCCCTATTATCGCATAATTGACCGGATGCGTGATCCTGACGATCAGGTCGGGATTGTAAGGTTTAATGTGTACTACGGCTGCATTGGTCAGGTTAAACTGATATCCGCCCGGATTGAGCGCACCGATGGCGTACCAGCCATTACTGGCTCCCGACCATCCCCAGTTAAAATGGAACTTATTATCGCTCAGCCTGTACCCGTCACAAACGAACGCATGCCCAACGCTGCCGTTATCTCCGCTGTAATAGACCGGAAGCTGGTTGTCAAGGTCGGCCCGGAGTAAGGCAATCCAATCATTTATATTCGGATAATCGGCTTTATACTTAATGGTCACATCAGGTTGGTAGTTAAAATAATCAAGCAGGGCAGGAGGTACATTATCGCTGTAGGCTCCGGAACCGCTGGTGCTGTATTGCATATCAACTGATACCCCGGCATGGTACATGATGGTGGCAGTAGGGAGGTTGCTGCTGCTCACATTGTTAGGCATGGAGGCCCAGTTGTAGGTTGTGGCTCCAAAGTTGGCTGTCTGTGGCCCATAGGTCGGGTCCGTGTACGTATGAGAACCCACCCCCTGTGGAGGAAAATTGTGGTATTTCATGATCTGGGCCATGGCGGTGGCCACACAACCTGTATATACATGCTGACAGGTCCAGGTAGCTGAAGCATCATACGGACAAAGTTGGTTATAATAACATCCCTGGTCCCATGTGGTGGTGAGCAATGGGTTTACATCCCGGGTGGGAGCCGGAAAATTACCCTGTAAAATGGCTTCCCACTCTCCCACTGTTTCCCGGTTACTGAGTCCGGCTTCCACAATTTTGGCTATTTCGGTACTGTAGTTCTCCAACCACTGCCGGGTGGCCGGATTTGTGATTACTTCCGGCATTCCGTTTTCAAAGGAGTACCCCAGGATAGGGATGGAGGCATCATCAGCCGCTACCAGGACAAAGCCGCCGGCATGGAAGGTGAAGGTGTATATTGTTGCCAGATCTCCGTACCGGGTAATCCATGCTTTATCTATGGAATAATCTGTAACGGATACCGGAGCATTGTGTGTATAGAATGCAATGGCAATCTTGGAGGCATCAGCCTGGGATACAGGGTTTGCCCAACCGGAAATGGTCATGCAAAGCACAACCATGAACAGGAAAAAACGTTTCATAAGATTATGATGGTTTTGGGTTTCAGGTTTCAGGTTTTGGCTTTCGGATTTCGGGGGTAAAGGTACGGGAAATTTTAATGATAGGTCGGGAGGATTTGGATAAAATCGCAGGGGCGACCTGACAGGTCGCTTCTTCTTTTGAAGCATTTGGAAAGCCGATACCGGTAAGGAATTTTTCAGGCCGGTTTATTCATCGGAATTCTTATCTTCGTACATTAAACAATTGACCATGAGTACCAGTAATGAACCCCGGGAGCATTCGGTACAGGGCAAGATGCTCGAATGTCCCATTTGTAACCATAAACGGTTTTATACGCGTCGCACCCTGATGAATACGCCCGCTATGACCTTCTTTGGAATAGAATGGGCAAACAAAGAGGCAACCAATTACATTTGCGAACATTGCGGGTATGTCATGTGGTTTATGACCTGAAGGGTTGCCGGAGGTCCATGCAGGGGCGACCAAAAAAATGCTAATTTTGGATAACTGGTAATATATGCCGAACCCTCCTGCCATTATAACAGCCCGAAACCTGACCAAGTACTATGGTCAGCATCTGGGTATCCGGGATGTCTCTTTTCAGGTGAATGAAGGGGATGTGTTTGGTTTTCTGGGTCCGAACGGAGCCGGAAAAACCACCACCATCCGGATCCTGCTTGATCTGCTCAGGCCTGATTCAGGCCGCGTTGAACTAGTTGGCCTGGAGGTAAGAAAGAATAGTTTCACTATCAGAAAACAATTAGGTTACCTGCCCGGGGAATTTTCAGCCAATGAACACCTCAGTGGGTTTGCGTTCTTCAAACTCATATCCAGGATCAGAAATGTCCCCTTTAATGAAGATTCCCTTCTCTTTCAGCGTTTTGATCTTTCCAGAAAAGAGCTGTCAAAAAAAATAAAAGCCCTATCCCATGGCACCCTGCAGAAGATCGGTATCATCCAGGCCCTGTTTCATCATCCCCGGGTGTTGATCCTGGATGAACCTACAACCGGACTGGATCCCCTGATGAAGGAGGTGTTTTATGAGATCCTTTTTGAAGAACAGCACAAGGGGACAACCATCTTCTTCTCTTCTCACAACCTGTACGAAGTTGAAAAGCTTTGCACCCGGGTAGCCATTATCAGGAAGGGAGAAATTGCCGGTGTTGAATCGCTGGCAGCACTTCAGGAAAATGCCGGCCAGCTGCTGGAATTTACCCTGACAGACGCTGAAAATGTAATTGAACTCCCCGGTGCAGAACTGATCCGGCATCAGGGAACACAGTATACATACCAGTTCAGAGGTGATATCAGTGCATTACTTAAAAGATTGTCTGAACTGCCAGTACGAAATGTATCCATCAGCAAACCTGATCTTGAAGAACTATTCATGCACTATTATCATGATAAAAGCGGGAAAGAGGATGACCTATCTTAAACTGATTTGGAAGATCAATAGGGGGTTGACCATCTTCAGCATGGTCTTTATCAGCCTTTTCCAATTGCTGATGCTTTACCTGGTGACCACCTTCGACACCCAGGCCATCCTTCATTCCGTGATGAACCAACTGCCTGAAACCCTGAAACTATTCCTCAACGATTCCTTTTTCAACATGTTGACCTTTAACGGGGCAGCGGCATTTGGGTTCAATCATCCACTTGTGCTGGCCCTGCTGGCGATGGTTGCCATCAGTATTCCCGTCAGGCATATTTCCCGTGAGATAGAGAATGGGAACATGGAACTGATGCTTGCGTTACCATTCCGGAGAAGATCACTTGTTTTACAACTATGGTTCTCCGGCTTCCTGATCCTGGGTGCCATAATCTTTGCTTCATGCATCAGTTCCCTGGCTGCTATCCTGATCTTTCATGAGCTGACCTGGAATGTATCGCTTCATATCCTGGAAATAAGCGTAAACCTGTGGCTGCTGTTCGTGTTAATCATGACAGTTACCCTCTTGATTGCCACACTTTCCAGAGGCGGAGGATCTTCGGGCATTGTAAGTGCCATGGTCACTCTGCTTTTTTACCTGTTATTTTTTACCGGACAATTATGGGCTGCATTCAAGGCCACTCTTCCGTTCAATATTTTCAATTATTACCAGCCCCAGAACATCATGTTCGGAAAAGAGAACCTCCTGGTCGATTGTATGGTGCTGGGAAGTCTGATCTTTCTCCTGATGTGTGCAAGCGTGTATACGTTTGAGAGAAGGGATATACCTTAAATCACACGAGACAACCTTTTTCAGAATAACCATTTTCTTTGTTCCGGTTTTGCTTCCAGCCATGACTCTGTAAAAATACACCGCCGCCGGCTATGATGCCCACATCCCGCAGAAATTTCCGCCGGGTCTGTTTCTTATCCTGCCTGTGCTGCTCCTCCTGTGGTTCATCGTATTCTTTCATCGATCATATCTTGGTCTTCAAAAATAGAAAAAATATATATAATAATCTATATATGTGAAAAAAAAAGAGAATCCCCTACTAT
>Ga0163200_1000056_pt1 | contig 52440 bp, 45 predicted proteins | sample PL_2010_200m_FD_113535 | JGI IMG/M metagenome (GOLD analysis project Ga0163200, IMG submission 113535) | Freshwater microbial communities from Powell Lake, British Columbia, Canada to study Microbial Dark Matter (Phase II) - PL_2010_200m | ecosystem: Environmental > Aquatic > Freshwater > Lake ... | reverse complement strand
CTTGACCGAAAGGGATAAGCAGTATTTTTTATTAACAATAGTTGCATATCTAATTTATTATCAGTATCTTTGTTAAAGCAAAATTGTTCTTTGTAAAGAAAAAGACTGCAAAATAGTAGGTGGACTTCTCGGTGGACTTAAAAAAAGGATTTTCCTAACTAATTAACTTATAATTACTTATTGGTTTGGTTCGAATCCCTCCAACTCCACCAATCCCCCTCTGGAGGGGTCTATTACTCTGTGACGATCCTGTGCGTCTGTTCCGCAATCACCAGCTCTTCGTTCGTGGGGATGGTCATTACGGTGACTTTTGAGGAGGGTTTGCTCAGTATGGCCTCTTTTCCGCGAATCCCTTTATTTCTGGCAGGATCAAATTCGATCCCCATCCATTTCATCCCGGTACAGCACTCCTCTCGTGTTACAGGATCATTTTCTCCTACGCCGCCGGTGAAGATCAGCAGATCCAATCCCCCGAGAGCAGCCGTATAGGCGCCGATGTACTTCTTGATCCGGTACCGGTACATGTTCAACCCGAGAATAGCCCGTTCATGGCCGTTTCCCGCTGCTTCTTCAATTTCCCGCATGTCGGACGACACCCCCGTGATCCCAAGCATTCCACTGTGTTTGTTGAACAACGTATTGGAGACCGGAATGCTCAACTCCTCCTTTTCCATCACAAAGTTCATGATCCCCAGGTCGGTATCGCCGGCCCGGGTTCCCATGATCAGCCCCTCCAACGGGGTAACACCCATGGAAGTATCGATTGATTTGCCATGCAGGATAGCAGTCATGGAGGCGCCATTGCCCAGATGGCAGGTGATGATCTTTAGTTTGGTACTGTCCAGTTCCAGGATTTCACAGGCACGCCGGGCCACGTAATAATGGCTCGTGCCATGAAATCCGTACCGGCGAAGGCCGTATTTTGTGTAAAGGGAGTAAGGAATAGCATACATATAGGCATAATCGGGCATGGTTTGGTGGAATGCCGTATCAAATACACCCACCTGCGGAATCTCCGGCAACAGGTGCCTGATGGCCATGATGCCTTTCAGGTTGGCAGGGTTATGGAGGGGTGCCAGCTGGATACACATCTTTATATTTTGAATGGCGTCGTCGTCAATCAGGATGCTATCCTGAAAGCGCTCTCCCCCGTGAACCAGACGGTGCCCAACGGCATGGATCTCCGGCATGGATGAGATACAGCCATGTTTCTTGCTGGTCAGCACCCCCAGAATATATTCAATCCCAACCTGGTGGTCGATTACCTCCCCTTCCAGGCGCACCTTCTGTCCGTTTATTTTTTCATGCTTGAGGAAAGACCCCTTCAAGCCAATCCGTTCTACGATCCCTTTCGCGAGAACGGTCCTTTTTTCAAAATTGAAGAGCTGGTATTTGATCGAGGAACTGCCGCAATTCAATACAAGAATATTCATGGAGCTGATTTAAGAGATAATACCAATTATAAATGATCGTCGGTGATTTTATTGCCTTCGCTGTCGTAAGTATAGAATCCGGAACCGGTACTTCGTCCCAGACGGTTGGCCCGAACCAGTTTCTTCAGCATCGGAGAGGCAATGTACCGGGTGTTTCCAAATTCACCGTACAAATTCATCATCCACCGGTTCACCTTATCAAGACCGATTTTATCAGCCAGTGCAAAGGGTCCCAGTGGCATATTGAAGCTGGCCCGGGTGGCCAGGTCGATATTCTCCATGGAACTGACCCCTTCCATTAAAATCTCGCAGGCTTCGTTGAGCAATGCAACAAACAATCTCACGCTGACGAGGCCCGGTGATTCGATAACTGGAATGGAGACCTTTTCCATCAATTGTACAAACTTCAATACTTTTTCATAGGCGGCATCAGAGGTATGCAGTCCCCTGGCTACCTCTACCACGCTGGCTCCCGGGGCAGTGGTGGAGATGTGCAGACTGACACACCGGTCTTTGTGTTTCAGCTCCGACGACATTTCCGTGATTACCAGGGTAGAAGAGTTGGTCGCAATGATGCAGTCATCACACACCTGCTCCTCCAGTTTCCGGAATATTTCCTTGCGCAAGGGTAAGCTGGATTCCCGCGACCTTGAATGAACCGCATCGATCACGATCTCGCAATCCCTGAAATCTTCGTAGGAGACCGTCCCTTTGATACGCGACAGGATGACCGTTTTCTCACTGGGTGTGAGCCCCCAGTGGTTAATCTGCCGGTCCAGTTCCCTGATGATCTCATTCATGGACCGATCGATCATCTCTTCACTGATTTCGAGAAATACCACTTCCAGTCCGTGCTTTGCTGCCGTGATGACCAGATCCTGTCCCACTGAACCACAACCCACAATACCGATTTTAGAAAAGAGAACCTTTGGCCTGGCCTCTTTACTGAGCCCATACTTCTCAATCGGTTCAACTAAAATATTTTCCATACGATTCAACGAATTAGAAGAAAAACGAAACTGATAAATTAAGAAACCGCAAAGGTAGCGTTTTTTTCTATCTGTTAATAGATTAACAGTTGAAAAATTCAGAATAATGGCGTCGCGTACCGCTGGATATCTTCGGCCCGGATGGGATCGTTGCACAGGATCACCAGCCGTTCCACCACGTTGCGGAGCTCCCGTATGTTCCCGGTCCAATTGATCTGTTTCAATGCATCGAGGGCTTCCGGGGTGATCTTCATCACCGGTTTTCCCTGGGCTTCGCAAAACTCCTCAATGAAATGAGCGGTCAGCAGGGGAATGTCTTCCTGCCGGTTTTTCAATGGGGGCACATCGATGATGATCACGCTGAGACGGTGGTACAGATCTTCGCGGAAGGTTTTCCGCTGGATCTCCTCTTTGAGGTTTTTATTGGTGGCCGTGATGACGCGCACATCCACGGGAATTTCCTTCTCCCCTCCTACCCGGGTGATCTTGTTCTCCTGCAGTGCCCGTAATACTTTGGCCTGGGCCGCCAGGCTCATATCCCCGATTTCGTCGAGGAACAGACTCCCTCCATCGGCGCTTTCGAAAGCTCCCTTATGTTGTTTGACCGCTGATGTGAAAGAGCCCTTCTCATGACCGAATAACTGGCTTTCAATCAGTTCCGACGGTATTGCCGCACAGTTGACCTCCACAAACGGGCCTTCGGCCCGTTTACTCAGCGCATGAAGCTGACGGGCTACCAGCTCTTTACCTGTTCCGTTTGAACCGGTGATCAGGACCCGGGCATCGGTCGAAGCTACCTTACCAATCAGTTCCCGGATGGATTGCATGGATTCCGACTCTCCGATCATCCGGTATCGTTGTTCCACTTTCCGCCGCAATCTCCGGGTCTCGTCAAGCAGGCTGGCTTTATCCAGGGCATTCCGGATGGTGACCAGCAGCCGGTTCAGATCAAGGGGTTTGGCAATGTAATCATAGGCTCCTTTTTTAAGCGCCTGTACAGCTGTTTCGATGGTTCCGTGCCCTGAGATCATGATCACCGGCGCGTCGCTGACGGCCTGCAGCTGATCCAGTACCTCCAGCCCGTCCATTTTCGGCATCTTGATGTCGCACAAAATGGCATCGAAATACTGTTCCCGGGCTTTGACAATCCCTTCTACCCCATCAGCAGCATCTTCCACCATGAATTTCTCGTACTCCAGGATCTCCCGGAGGGTATTCCGGATGCTCTTCTCATCATCAATCACAAGTATTCGTGCCATGGGCATGGAGTTTGGTTCAAAGATAGTAATTTTGTGATAACGGAAACCGGATGCCTGATACCGGATATAAGATGTAAGCTTTAAGTTATAATTTGTAGGATTTGAAATTGGAAATTGGAAATTGGAAATTAAAAATTCGTGCGCGGGCTTTTCCGGTAGTTCTCACATTGATCCTGGTATCCGGCATCCGGTATCCGGTATCTGCTCAAACCACTCACTTATCCGCTGACGGATTAGCCTGGACCGGAGGAATGAATGCCTGCCAGTTCTGCGAAATCGATCTGAACCTGGACGGGACTATGGATCTGCTGCTGTTCGACCGGCAGGGCAACCGATTGATTCCCCTCGTTTACGAGGGTCCGGCCGGTTCTGTAAATTATCACCCGGATACCAGCTATCGTTCATCCTTTCCGGATCTCCACGATTGGGTGGTCACAGCCGATTACGACTGCGATGGCCGGATGGACCTTTTCACTTATGGTCTTGGAGGGATCAGGGTATTCCGGAACATTTCCGGGTCCAGTCTGACTTTCCAGCTCATTACCACCATGCTCACCTCATGGTATTACACGGGGTATATCGGTATTCTTGTCACACCGGTTGATTACCCTGCTATATCCGATCTCGATGGGGATGGAGACCTGGATATTCTGACCTTTTTCGGCCTGGGATCCTTTGTCGAGTACCATCAAAACCTTTCGGTGGAACACTACGGGTCCTGCGACAGCCTGGATTTCCGGTTGGAAGATAACTGCTGGGGGAAATTCAAGGAGAGCGAGGGATCGAATAAGATCACGCTGAACGCAGATTGCCCAACTGCGTTTCACGATTCACGTCTTACGTCTCACGTCTTACGTCTCACATCTTACGATAAGCACACAGGCTCCACGATGCTCGCGCTGGATCTGAACGGTGACGGACTTAAAGACCTGGTCCTGGGGGATGTGGATTTCCCGAATCTGATCGCATTGTTCAACGGGGGTACTCCCGACACCGCTTTTATGGTCGCTTACGATACACTCTTCCCATCCGGAACAGCTCCTGTAGACCTTTTTGATTTTCCCGTCCCTTCATCGGTGGATGCGGATCATGACGGACTGAAGGACCTGCTGATCTCTTCCTTCAACCCACAGTTCACAATTCCGGATGATTTCCGATCATCATGGTACTATCAGAACACCGGAAGCGAAACCCATCCCGACTATACGTATCAGACAAACCGGTTTCTGCAGGATCAGATGATTGATGTCGGATCCGGGAGTTATCCGGTTTTGTATGATCTGGATGGGGACGGGCTCACCGATCTGCTGATCGGCTGCTGGGGACGCTATGACTCTTCCTACTACCAGGAGGGTATTCTCAAATCCGTGCATACCGGAAGGATATCCTATTACCGGAACACAGGGAATCCCTGGTCGCCGGTTTTCACCTATCAAACCGATGACCTGGGATCCCTTTCTTCCCTGCGATTGACCGGGCTTTACCCGGCTTTTGGCGATCTCAACGGGGATGGCATGAAGGATCTCATCATCGGTCAGGATGACGGCACGCTTGCTTACTTCGGGAACCGGGCTCCGGGCTCCTATCCGCCGGATTTCCTTCCTCCTGTATGGAAGTATCAGGGCATCGATGTGGGAGAGAACAGCACCCCACAGTTGTTCGATTTTGATTCGGACGGATTGGCCGACCTGATCATCGGGGAGAAAAACGGGAACCTGAATTATTACCGGAATACCGGTACGGAAGAACAGCCACACTTCACCTTCATCACCGATAGCCTGGGAAAAGTGAACGTGACCAATTACAACCTGTCCTACTCCGGGTATTCTGTCCCCTGCTTTTTCAGGGATGGAAGCGGGAGTGAACAGCTGCTGGTGGGTGGTGAGGAGGGAAAAGTCTGGTACTTTGAAGATATTCCGGCTGACCCGGAAACATCGTACCAGGAATCCACCTTATTGTACTCCCTGATCACCGGTTCCCCCTTCCCGGTTACCTGTGGATGGCGCACAGCCCCGGCCATCGGGCATCTCACCGATTCGCTTTGGTTCGATCTGGTGGTGGGGAACTATGCCGGCGGACTGAACTATTTCAGCCAGGCAGCATCCCCTGACGTACTGCTTAGGATTTCTGTAGCTCCGCAACCTTCCCGGCAATCCTTTCGAATCTATCCTAACCCTGCCCATCAATACATCTTCATAAGTCCCCTCCCTTCCCTTTCCAATCAACACCTTCGGGTCGAGATCCTGAATCTCTTTGGCCAGACTCTCCGGCGGGAGTGGATGGAGCCGGGCAAGAGCCTCTCTATCGGGCTTCTTCCCAATGGGTTATACCTGGTGACCCTGACCGATCCTTCGGGGACCATCAACTTCACTCCACAGAAACTGGTAGTCAGTCGATAATCTTCCTTCTTCCCTCTTCCTTCTTCCCCTCCTGCCCCCAAACCCCCTTCAGGGGATCTGAGGGTAATAGGGGTATTCTCCTAAAAAGTTATTAACAATTTAACAGTTTTTACTGATTTGTGGGAAAAAGTGGGAAAAAGTGGGGGATTTTGCGTTATATTTACACCCTGAAATCCTTTAATCCGGTGCCGGAAACCAACCTTATCGGCGAATTCGAATGCAAGCTTGACCAGAAAGGACGGGTCATTCTGCCGTCGAATCTGAAAAAACAGATCTCCCCGGAAGCCAAGGATATGTTCGTGATCAACCGGGGGTTTGAGAACTGCCTGGTGCTCTATCCCATGAATGAATGGAAGGGAATCAGCGCGGAGATTAACCGTCTGAACCTCTACAACAGGAAGAACCGGAATTTCGTCCGCTACTTCTACCGGGGTGCTACGGAGCTGGCCCTGGATGGCAGCAACCGGTTACTGCTTCCGAAAACGCTGATGAGTTATGCCGGGATCGGGAAAGAGGTGATCCTGTTTGCCTTTTCCAACCGCATCGAGGTGTGGGCCAAAGATAAATATGAACAACTCATGACCGACGAACCGGAGGATTTTGCTGCGCTGGCAGAGGAGGTCATGGGAAAACCTGAGCGAACCGAAGAGAACGAAGATGTACCATAGGAGTGTCCTGCTGACCGAAAGCATGGAAGCATTGGCTATCCGGTCCGACGGCATCTACGTCGATGCCACCTTCGGCGGCGGCGGCCACTCCACTGAGATCCTGAAGCGGTTGACCACCGGGAGACTCTTTGCCTTTGATCAGGATGCAGAAGCGATAAAAAACCGGATCGATGACCCACGCCTCACGATGATCCACAGCAACTTCCGGCATATCAAGAACTTCCTGAAGCTCTACAACGCCATCCCGGTGGATGGCATCCTGGCCGACCTGGGCATCTCGTCCTACCAGATTGACCAGGGAGAGCGGGGATTTTCCACGCGGTTCGAGGGAGCGCTGGATATGCGGATGGACCGGAGGCAGAAACTCCATGCCGGAATGGTGGTAAATGAATACCCCGAAGAGAAACTCCGGGAGATTTTTCGCGAATACGGCGAACTGGATCAACCCGGGAAAGCCGCTGCCCAACTCGTCTCGGCCCGGAAAGTACAGCCGATCGAAACAACCGGGCAGCTTGTGGAACTCCTGAAACCCTTTGCCGGACGTGGCAGAGAGCATAAATACCTGGCCCAGCTCTTCCAGGCCCTTCGGATCGAGGTCAACCAGGAACTGGAAGCACTCAAGGAGTTCCTGGTTCACGGTGTGGAGGTGTTGAAGAGTAGTGGAAGACTGGTGGTGATCTCGTACCACTCGCTGGAAGATACGCTTGTGAAGCACTTCTTCCGGGCAGGAAACTGGAGCGGTGTAGTGGAAAAAGATTTTTACGGAAATGTGCTGGCTCCGCTGGAACCGATCAACCGCAAGCCGATCATCGCGGGGGATCAGGAAACAGCAGAAAATCCACGGGCCCGAAGTGCCCGGTTACGCAGTGCAAAAAAGAACTGATATGAATAACACAACAGCAACAGTTTTTCCGGATGCGCTTCAGGAAGAGTTGCGTCCGGTAAAGAAAAAGAGGAGCCTCTCCAAACCGATCCAAAGTCTTCTGGAGGGAGAGTTCCTGTCGCGCGAAGGGGTGGTCAATAACCTACCCTATCTGGCTTTTCTCGCCATCATTGCCATCATCTATATTGCTAATACCTTCTACGCGGAGAAGACCTTCAAGGAGATCGAAGCGACCAAAATCGAGCTCAAGGAATTGCGATATCAGTACATCACAACCAAATCGACCCTGATGTACCTGAGCAAGCAGACTGCCATCGCAATAAGGGCAAAAGAGCTGGGACTGACTGAAACCAAAGTCCCGCCATACAAAATTTATTACTCATCCCTGGCCGGGACCGATACAAACAACGAATAACCCCATGAAAGAGGCGAAGAAGTCCATCCTGCTGCGTACCTATCTGGTCTATCTGGGCATTCTCCTCTTTGCCTTCGCCATCATGAGCCGGGTGATCTATATCCAGTTCTTCGAGACTACCGAACTGCTGGAGCAGGCGAAGAAGCAGGAGCTCAGCTGGTTCGATGTGGAGGCGATCCGCGGGAACATCTGCTCCGACGACGGCACCCTGCTGGCTACCTCCATCCCCATTTTCGACATCCGGATGGATTTACGCACCGATTCGCTGTCCGATGAGATCTTTCGGCAAAACATCGACTCCCTGGCTAACCGTCTTTCCTTCCTGTTCCGTGATCGCACTCCTTCCCAGTACCGGGATGAACTCTGGGAAGCCAGGCGAAACGGGGAGCGTTACTACCTCATTAAGCGGAAAATCACCTACCCCGAACTCAAAGAGCTGCGTACCTTCCCCATCTTCAGACGGGGTAAGTACAAGGGAGGATTGATCGTAATCCCGCACTACCAGCGGGAACTTCCCTACAAAGAGCTCGCAAAACGCACCATCGGGTACGAAAGCACGGATGAATCAAACCGTGTGTTTGTCGGACTGGAGGGATTTTTCAGTCAGCACCTCCAGGGGGTGACGGGGCAAAGGCTCATGCGAAAAGTGGGTGGCGAGTCGTGGGTCCCGGTCGATCTGGAGAATGAACTGGAACCTCAGAATGGTGATGATATCATCACCACCATAGACATCAACGTCCAGGACCTGGCCGAGCAGGCCCTTATCCGGGAACTGATAGCCGATAGCGCCGACCATGGGTGCGTGGTGGTCATGGAGGTTGCCAGCGGCCAGGTCAAAGCCATCGCCAATCTCAAACGTGTGGGCCCGGGAAGGTACCACGAAGAGTACAACTACGCCATCGGGGAGAGCAGCGAACCCGGGTCCACCTTTAAACTGGTATCGTTCATGGTGGCACTGGAGGATGGGAAAATAGACCTGCATATGCCGGTTGCTACGGGTCATGGAGAGGTATTCTACAGCGGCCGGAAGATGTCCGACTCCCACAAAGGAGGATATGGCACCATTACCGCCCGGGAAGTCTTCGAGAAATCAAGCAATGTGGGGACTTCCCTGCTCATCACCCGGGCTTACGGAAATAACCCGCAAAAATTCGTCGACGGGATCTACAAACTGGGAATCCAGAAACCGCTGGGTCTGCAGATCAGCGGAGAAGGAACTCCCACTATCAAGGACACCAAAGATAAATTCTGGTCGAAGCTATCCCTTCCCTGGATGTCGATCGGCTATGAAGTGGCGCTGACGCCCCTCCAGTTGCTCACCTTTTACAATTCAGTCGCCAATAACGGGGTAATGGTAAAGCCCCTGTTTGTGAAGGAGATCCGGCGAAACGGCCAGGCGGTGAATCAATACGGGACCGAGGTGCTCAATCCGTCGGTCTGCTCTCCGGTAACGCTTGCCAAGCTCAGAATGATCATGCAGGGAGTGGTAGATCAGGGTACTGCCACAAATGTCAGGAATCCGGTCTACAAGATCGCCGGAAAAACCGGAACGGCCCAGGTCGCAAAAGACAACAGGGGGTATGGGAAGGATGGCGTCGGGGTGGAGTACAAAGGCTCCTTCGTCGGTTTCTTCCCGGTGGAGGATCCGAAATATTCGATCATCGTGGTGATCAACAATCCAAAGAAAGGCAAATACTACGGAGCTTCCATCGCGGCGCCTGTGTTCAAGGAGATTTCCGATCAGCTGTACGCCCAGCATCCGGAGATCCGGTTTGTAGCGCCACGGGATACGGCATCACAGCTGATCCCCTATGCCAAAGCAGGGAAACGAAGCGACCTGGAACAACTCTACGGCACTCTGGGTATACCCACCTTGTCTTCAAATCCTACTGCTCTCTGGATCCGGCCACAACTTGTGCACCAGACCGTAAACCTGATCCCTGAATCCATTACCCAGGGCATCATGCCGGACGTGACCGGGATGGGGTTGAGAGATGCGATTTTCCTGCTCGAAAAGACCGGTTTAATGGTTCGGGTTACGGGAAAAGGCAGCGTGGTTTTTCAATCCATCGCTCCGGGCAGCCCGGTCACTACCGGGACAATGGTGCTGATCCAACTTTCGGTACTGCCGCCAACCAAACCAAACGACAAGAAACCCAAAGCATGAAGCTGCTGGAGGAGATCATACAGGGGATACAGGCCGACCGGATAACCGGGGATCTGGCCACGGAGGTGACCTCATTGCATCTGGATTCCCGTGAAGCGGAACCGGGATCGCTCTTTGCTGCTATCCGGGGAGCTTCTGATGATGGGCACCGGTTCATTCCGCAGGCCATTGCGCTGGGTGCTTCTGTGATCCTTTGCGAAAAGCTTCCCGGCAAACTCCATCAGGATGTCACCTACGTTGTCGTACCCCACAGCGCTACCGCGCTGGGATCAATTGCATCCGCTTTCTACGGGCACCCGTCACGGGTGTTGAAACTGGCGGGAATAACCGGTACCAACGGAAAAACCACCACAGCCACCCTCCTTTATCAGCTCTTTGAGGCGCTCGGTCTGAAAGCGGGGCTGATCTCCACGATCCGGAACCGGATCCATCAAGAGGAGGTCGAAGCCACCCATACAACCCCGGATGCCATTCAGCTGAACCGGTTGATTCGCCGGATGGCCGATGCCGGTTGCACCCATTGTTTCATGGAGGTGAGTTCGCATGCCATTGATCAGCAACGGACCGCGGGATTGAGCTTTGCAGGAGGCGTCTTCACCAATATCACGCACGACCACCTCGATTACCATCAATCGTTCGACGGCTACATCCGGGCTAAAAAAAGCTTTTTCGATCAGTTGTCACAAGAGGCCTTTGCCCTGGTAAATAAAGACGATAAACACGGGATGGTGATGGTTCAGAATTGCCGGGCAGAGAAACGGAGTTTCGGGCTGACCTCGATGGCCGATTTCCGCTGTAAGGTAATTGAGAATACCGTCCAGGGGCTTCACCTGACGATCGACGGACAGGAGGTATGGTTCCGGCTGATCGGCCGGTTCAATGCGTACAACCTGCTGGCCACCTATGCCACTGCCGTATTGATGAAGCAGGACAAAACCTCTGTGTTGACGGGTTTAAGCCGGCTCCATCCGGTGGAGGGACGGTTCAACTATGTGATCTCTCCCACCGCGGTGACAGCCATTGTGGATTATGCTCATACCCCGGATGCACTGCAGAATGTGCTGGAGACCATTAACGACATCCGGGAAGGAACGGGAGAACTGATCACGGTGGTGGGAGCAGGAGGGAACCGGGATGCTGGTAAGCGACCGGTGATGGCATCCATTGCGGCGCAACTCAGCAACCGGGTGATCCTCACTTCCGACAATCCCCGCTTTGAAGAGCCGGAGGCTATCCTGCAGGAGATGAAAAAAGGGATCCCGGCGGAATATGAACACAACCTGCTGGTGATAACCGACCGCAAAGAGGCAATCAGGACCGCCGCGGCCCTGGCCCGGCCGGGCGATTACATCCTGGTGGCAGGGAAAGGGCATGAACGGTACCAGGAAATCAAAGGAGTCAAAGTTCCCTTTGATGATCTGGCACTTGTGCGGGAATTATTTGGAATTAACGAAACCGAAACCAAACCGTAAAGTATGCTCTATTATCTGTTTCAATATCTGGACACAGTCTTTAACTTTCCGGGAGCCGGGGTCTTCCAGTACATCTCTTTCCGGGCAGGCGCCGCGCTGATCACCTCCCTCTTCATTACCATGATCATCGGGAAAAGGCTGATCGAATACCTCCGTAAAAAGCAGGTAGGGGAAGAGATCCGTGATCTAGGACTGGAGGGTCAGCATGAGAAAAAAGGGACTCCGACGATGGGGGGACTGATCATCCTGGCTGCTATTCTGATCCCTACCCTTCTCTTTGCAAAACTGCACAATATCTACATTATTCTGATTCTGATCTCTACCGTATGGCTGGGATTCATCGGCTTCCTGGACGACTACATCAAGGTATTCAGGAAAGAGAAGAAAGGGCTGGCAGGAAAATTCAAGGTGATGGGGCAGGTCGGGCTGGGGCTGCTCATCGGTTTCACGATGTATTTCAGCAACGACATTGTCATCCGGGAGCGGGTAGAGCGGCAGGGGACCGTGCGATCGGACCAGGTGTTTAATGTGGAGTCGGCTTCCGATCAGACCCCCCTGTTCAGCAAGACAGCAACCAAATCGACAAAAACAACCATCCCCTTTATCAAGAACAATGAATTTGATTACTCTTCCCTCATCTCCTGGCTGGGGGAACATACAAACCAATGGACCTGGCTGATCTTTATCCCCCTGGTGATCTTCATCATCATCGCTGTCTCCAACGGGGCCAATCTCACCGACGGCCTGGACGGCCTGGCCACCGGGACATCGGCCATTGTGGGGGTGACACTCGGGGTGCTGGCCTATGTTTCCGGCAACATCATCTTTGCCAATTACCTGAATATTATGTATATCCCGAACACAGGCGAGCTGGCTATTTACATCAGCGCCTTTGTTGGGGCCTGCATCGGATTTCTCTGGTACAACTCCTATCCTGCCCAGGTATTTATGGGCGACACCGGCAGCCTGGCATTGGGAGGCGTCATCGCAGTATTCGCCATCATGATCCGGAAAGAGATCATGATCCCCATCTTTTGCGGGATCTTCCTGGCCGAGAACCTCTCGGTAGTACTCCAGGTGAGCTGGTTCAAATACACCAGACGGAAATTCGGTACCGGCCGCAGAATCTTTAAAATGTCCCCCCTTCATCACCATTTCCAACTGCTGGGGTATCATGAATCGAAAATCGTTCTCCGCTTTCTCATCGTCGGCATCATGCTGGCGGTATTATCCATTGTTACATTAAAACTCAGATAGCATGACCTTAGAAGCACTGGCTTTACAGGGACGACCCAAGACCTACCCGACACTTGCGGCATCTGTCACCACCCGGATCTCGGAACTTCGGAAAGAGCTGATCCGTGAATCGCTGTCCGGTTCCCGGCAGCCATCACACCGGATGGAGTATGTCGCCAATATCCATGGCATTGAGTTCATCAACGATTCGGGGGCCTGCACGCTCAACTCTACCTGGTATGCGCTGGAGAACATGAGCCGTCCCGTGATCTGGATCACCGGCGGAGCAGACCGGGGTAACGACTATTTCATGGTACGGGAACTGGTGGAGCAAAAGGTCAAAGTGATCATTCTGCTGGGGGATGATTCGCAAAAGATCCTGGAGTCCTTCAGGGATTCCGAGATCCCTGTGATCCGTGTGCGAACCATGGCTGAAGCGGTGGAGACCGGATATTATATTGGTAAGACCGGGGACACTGTACTGCTCTCACCGGCCTGCCCCAGCTTTGGTATGTTCGAGAATTTCGAGGAGCGGGGAATCGCTTTTCAGAAAGCCGTTAAAAGCTTGTAAGAACCATGTCCGGATTTTTGAAAAATATCAAAGGAGATAAAGTGATCTGGATCATCGTGGTGATCCTTTCGATCTTTTCGCTTCTGGCTGTTTACAGTTCAACGGGATTACTGGCCTATAAAAAGCAGGGAGGGGATACGGAACATTATCTGATGCGCCAGTTCATCATCCTGGGGATGGGTTTTTTCCTGATGTACCTGACCCACCTGATCAAGTACACTTACTACTCCAGGCTGGCCCAGATCGGGCTGATCCTCTCCATCCCGCTGTTGCTTGTCACGCTGATCTCAGGTACCAACCTCAATGAAGCCAACCGCTGGCTTACAGTCCCCATCATCAATGTCACGTTTCAGAGTTCGGATGTGGCCAAGCTCTTCCTGATCATGTATGTGGCCCGGGTACTGAGCAAGAATCAGGAGCAGATCAAAGAATTCAAACGGGGCTTTCTGCCGGCTATACTCCCTGTGATCATCATCTGTCTGCTGATCCTGCCTGCCAATTTTTCCACCGCAGCCATCCTGTTTGTCACCTGCATCGTGCTGATGTTCATCGGCCGGGTGAACCTGAAGTATATCATGGCCCTGGCGGGTGTGGGGCTCACCGGTGTGATCCTGCTCGTGGGAATCGCCATGATAGCCCCCAACCTGCTGCCCAGGAGCACCACCTGGAAAAACCGTATCGAGACCTTCCTGGACAAGGAAAAGGCAACCGGCGACGAAACCTACCAGGTGGATCAGGCCAAGATCGCCATCGTCTCCGGTGGACTCCTGGGTAAATCCCCGGGAAAAAGCACGCAGCGGAACTTCCTCCCGCATCCTTACAGTGATTTCATCTTTGCGATCATCGTGGAGGAGTATGGCATTGCAGGTGGATTGGTGGTACTGCTGCTGTACCTGATCCTCTTCTTCCGGGTGATCCGGATCGCCAACAAGTGCCCGGGGAATTTCGGCGCCCTGCTGAGTATCGGGATCGGGTTCAGCCTGGTGTTCCAGGCACTGATCAATATGGCGGTGGCGGTGAATCTCTTTCCGGTCACCGGGCAAACCCTGCCTCTGATCAGCATGGGAGGTACCTCTATCTGGTTTACCTGCATTGCGCTCGGAATCATCCTGAGTGTCAGCAGGCGGAACGAAATTGAAACGAAGAACGGAACGGAAGTGGATGTGTTACAGGAAAATCAACCGGCAATGGCATAAGGCATGAGCAGATTTATCATCAGCGGAGGGGGAACGGGCGGACATGTCTACCCGGCTATTGCCATCGCCCAGGCGATCCGGCGGCGGGAACCCGGGGCAGAGATCCTTTTTGTAGGTGCAAAGGGCCGGCTGGAGATGGAGAAGGTGCCGGCAGCCGGATTCCGCATTTCAGGCTTGCCGGTTGCCGGGTTCATCCGCAGGGCTTCCTGGAAGAACATCACCTTCTCATTCAAGCTTCTGCAAAGCCTGCGACTGGCCCGGTCGCTGATCAGGAAGTTCAATCCCGATGTGGTAATCGGTGTGGGTGGTTACGCTAGTGGCCCTACCCTGCGGGTTGCCGTTTCCCTGGGAATCCCCGCCCTGATACAGGAACAGAATTCCTTCCCGGGGGTTACCAACCGCCTGCTGGGGAACAAGGTCTCTGCCATCTGCGTGGCTTATGACGGTATGGACCGGTACTTCCCGGGCGAAAAAATCATCCTGACAGGCAATCCGGTCCGCTCCGACCTTCTCGCCCTTTCCGGCCATCCCGCCGAAGCCTATGTCCATTTCGGTCTCGACCCGGCCCGAAAGACCATCCTGGTGCTGGGCGGCAGTGGCGGGGCAAAAACGATCAACGAAAGCATCCTTGCCCTGCTGGAACAGGGTCTTCCAGATGATGTCCAACTCCTCTGGCAGACAGGAAAAACCTATTACGAGAGGTGCAAGGTGCAAGGTGCAAGGTTCAAGTACAGAGATTCCTTCAAGGAAGATCAAAAACCTTGCTTCTTGAGTCTTGAACCTTGCATCCTCCCCTTCATCGACCGCATGGATCTCGCTTACGCGGTGGCGGATCTGGTGATCTCCCGGGCAGGTGCGATCGCCATATCGGAACTCTGTGTGGCAGGGAAACCGGTAATCCTGATCCCCTCGCCCAATGTGGCAGAGGATCATCAGACGAAAAATGCCAGGGCCCTGGCCGATCAGGGGGCAGCCGCGTTGGTGCCAGATAAAGAGGCGAAAGCAATACTTCCCGGCATGGTGATCAAACTGATCCGGGAGGAGGATACCCGGCAAAAGCTCGGACAACAGATCCGCAATCTGGCCATCCCGGATGCAGCGGACCGGATCGCAGATGAAGTATTCAAACTGGCAGGTACAAAAACGCACCGGAATGGGTGACAGGGAGATCAGATCGGTGTACTTCCTTGGTATCGGGGGGATCGGCATGAGTGCCCTGGCCCGGTATTTTCTTCAGCAGGATGTTCGTGTGGCCGGGTACGACAGAACACCCACTCCTCTTACCGATCAATTGATCCGGGAAGGAATGGCGATCCATTTCCGTGAGGATCCCTCACACATCCCGGAGGGTGTCGATCTGGTCATACGGACCCCGGCCGTTCCTCTACCTAATACCGAATACCGGCATTTCGAAGAGCAGGGGATCCCGATCCTGAAACGGGCCGAGATGCTTGGCAGGATCACCGTCCCCTTTTACACGATTGCCGTGGCAGGCACTCATGGGAAAACCACTACCAGCACCCTGATCGCACATCTCTTTCTCGCGGCCGGCAGACCCGTGCTGGCGTTCCTCGGGGGGATCTCGAAGAATTACGGAACCAATTTCCTTTGGGCACAAGGGCACAAGGGCACAAGGGCACAAAGGCACAAGGGCACAGGGGCACAAACTCACAAACTCACCACCTCACCACCTCACCACCTCACCACCTGCATCGTGGAGGCCGACGAATACGACCGCTCCTTCCTGCATCTTTCCCCCGATCTGGCGATCATCACCTCCATTGATCCCGATCACCTGGATATTTATGCCAACCAGGATCAGATGCGGAAATCGTTTGGGGAGTTTGCTGAAAGGATCAGGACAGGCGGTCACCTGATCCTGAAAAAAGGGGTGCAGATTCAGGCAAAAGTTCCTGAAAAAGTTACAGCCTATTCCTATGCCCTGGATGAAGTGGCAGACTTTTACCCGACCCGCATCGTCATCCGGGAAAATAAGATCCGGTTTGACCTAGGTACGCCAGCGGGGATCCTGAAAGATCTTGAACTGGGGATTCCGGGTCTGTTCAACCTCGAGAATACAGTAGCTGCGCTGGCTGCGGGATGGCTCTCAGAAATCCGGGAGGAGGAGCTCAGGAGAGGATTGAAGAGTTTCCAGGGAGTGGTGCGCCGGTTTGACTTCCGGATCCGACGGGACGACCTGGTTTACATCGATGATTATGCCCATCACCCGGAGGAGCTTCGCGCCTGCATCCGGGCGGTGAAGGAACTCTTTCCGGGCAGGCGGATCACCGGTGTCTTTCAGCCCCACCTCTACAGCCGGACGCGGGATCTGGCGGCTGATTTTGCCCGGGCGCTGGCAGAGCTGGACTCCCTGATCCTGCTCGACATCTATCCTGCACGGGAAAAGCCTATCGAAGGCGTCTCCTCGGAGATGCTGCTGGAACAAATAAACCTTTCCGATAAACAGATCTGCCGGAAAGAAAATTTACTGGAACTCCTGGAAAACCACCGTCCCGAAGTGCTTTTGACCCTGGGAGCGGGCGACATTGATCAGCTGGTACTACCGATTACGGAACGGCTTGGCATGACCGGGAGGACAATCGAATTGCCATGAGACTGAAAAAGAAAATACGGCGGGTCTTCCACCTCATCCTTTGGGGATTGCTCTTCACCGGAGCAGGGATCCTCCTGGGATTTGCCGATTATGAGCAGAACGGGACGATCTGCCGGAATCTGCATTATAACCTGATCTATGGCGAAGCAGATGTCCTGGTCACAGAAGCCGATGTGGACTCGCTCATCCGTTCTGTCGCCGGACAGGTAAAAGGGAAACCGTTGTATCTGATCAATACCGAAAAAATTGAGCGGGTTCTCAGCAAGTACCCCTATGTCGCCGATGCTCATGTATATGGGACGCATTCAGGTGATATTATTGTCAATATCTATCAGCGCGAACCGGTCATTCGCCTCGTCACAGAAACCAATAAAAGCTACTTTATCGGTGCGAAAGGTGCTTTGCTCCCGTTTCATCCACACCATCCTGTCAGGGTGGTGGTGGCTACCGGCGCTATTCCCGATAGCCTGTTCATCAAGGCGGAACGGCACGGCAAAAGGCTTCCTGCAGACCTTATAAGCACCTCTCCGCTGCTCACCGATCTGTATAAACTGGCCCTGGTCATCCACCGGGATCCATTTCTGAAGGCACAGATGAGTCAGGTCTATGTCAATCACCAGGGAGATTATGAACTCATCCCGAAAGTGGGAAATCATCTAATTCTGCTTGGGGATACAGAGTGTCTCGAAGACAAATTCAAGCGCCTGGTGATCTTTTACAAGCAGGGGTTGAATGAAATTGGCTGGAATAAGTATACTATCATCAATATCAAATATAAGAACCAGGTTGTTTGTTCCAAATACTAACTGACTATGAAAAACGCAGGAATCATTGTCGGCCTTGACATCGGAACCACCAAGATCGCTGTCATTGTTGGCCGTAAAAACGAATTCGGAAAAATTGAGATCATCGGGTATGGAAAGGTCCCGTCGATCGGTGTGAAACGGGGAGTCGTTTCCAACATCGAGAACACTATTCAATCCATCAAAGAGGCTGTAGCAGAGGCATCCCAGAAGTCGGGGGTGGATATCCAGTTTGTGAATGTAGGCATTGCCGGTCAGCACATCAAGAGCCTGCAGCATCGCGGGAGCATGATACGTAATCAGACCGATACCGAAATCAGCCAGCAGGATATCGATACCCTGTGCAACAGCATGTACAACCTGAACATGAGCCCGGGAGAGGAGATCCTGGAAGTGATCCCGCAGGAGTTCAGCGTTGACGGGGAACATGGTATCCGTCAGCCCAAAGGAATGATCGGCAGCTCGCTGGATGCCAATTTTCATATCATCATCGGGCAGACGGCTGCTGCAAAAAATATTTACAAATGTGTCCGCCGGGCCGGATTGGAGGTGGTGGAACTGATCCTGGAGCCGATCGCCTCAGCCGAAGCGGTCCTGAGCGAAGAGGAGAAGGAGGCGGGCGTGGTACTGGTCGATATCGGAGGCGGAACCTCGGATATTGCCATCTTCCATGAAGGGATCATCCGTCATACCTCCGTCATACCACTCGGGGGGGAGATCATCACGGAGGATGTCAAGGAGGGCTGTTCCATCATTAAAAAGCATGCAGAGGAGCTGAAGATCAAGTTCGGATCTGCCCTGGCGAGCGAGAACAAGGACGAAGAGATCGTGGCGATTCCAGGGCTTCGCGGCCGGCCGCCCAAAGAGATCAGCCTGAGGAACCTGGCCAACATCATCCAGGCCCGGATGGAGGAGATCATCGAGCACATTTACTATGAGATTAAAAGTTCAGGATACGAGAAAAAACTGATCGGCGGGATTGTCCTGACAGGCGGAGGAGCTCAATTGAAACACATTGCACAACTGACCGAATTCACCACCGGGCTGGATACCCGGATCGGGTATCCCAACGAACATCTGGCCAACAACGTAGCTAAGGAGATGGCCAGTCCCATGTTTGCCACCAGCATCGGCCTGGTCATCGTTGGAAGCGAACGGTTTGAGCGGGAAAGACAGAAGATGAAAGAGCTTGAACCGGTGGAGGCAATCGTGGAGACTGATTCAAAAAAAGGGAAACAAAAGCGGGAAAAGAAGGAGAAGAAAGAAAAAGACAGGACGAGGGAAGGGAAGACATTTACCGAGGTTTTCCTGGAACGGATCAAGAACTGGTTCGAAGAGGAAAATGAGTGAAAACCCGCTATTAACAACCACTTTGTTGATAAAATTCAAAATACCCCACACAATCAGGCAGCAAACGACCTAATTTTAAAAATTCATTAAAACCAGACCCCATGTCAGACATGTTAAAATTTGACCAGCCCAAAAATCCATCAAACATTATAAAAGTTATTGGCGTTGGCGGCGGTGGCGGCAATGCCGTTACCCATATGTACAACCAGGGGATCAAAGGTGTCGATTTCATCATTTGTAACACCGATGCCCAGGCGATGGAGACCAGTTCGGTGCCGGTAAAAATTCAACTTGGGACCAACCTCACCGGAGGGCTGGGAGCCGGAGCTGTCCCTTCTGTAGGCCGCAATGCAGCCCTGGAGGATTCGGATAACCTCCGGCAGATCCTGAGTCAGAGCACCAAAATGCTCTTCATTACTGCAGGTCTGGGCGGTGGTACCGGAACCGGTGCGGCACCGGTGATTGCAGAGATCTCCCGGGAACTGGGAGTACTTACCGTGGGGATCGTGACCCTCCCTTTTGCCTTTGAGGGGCGTAAACGGAAGCTGCATGCCGATGAAGGGATCAAACAACTCAAAGAACAGGTGGATGCCCTCCTGATCATCAGCAATGATAAACTGCGTGAACTGTACGGGAATCTCCGGTTATCGGAAGCATTCGGACAGGCCGACAACATCCTGACCACTGCCGCACGGGGAATAGCCGAGATCATCACGGTAGCAGGATATATCAATGTGGATTTCGAGGATGTTAAAACCGTCATGAAAGACAGTGGCGTCGCGATCATGGGAACCGGTATCGCCACCGGAGCCAACCGGGCCCTCCAGGCTGTGGAAGAGGCCATCAGTTCTCCGCTGCTGAATAACAACGACATTGAAGGAGCGAACAACATGCTTCTCTATATTTCTTCGGGGAAGGAAGAGATCACGATGGATGAGGTGACGGAGATCACCGATTACATCCAGGAGAAGACCAAATCGTCGACCGAGGTGATCTGGGGGAATGGTTTTGACGAGAGTCTGGGCGATAAGATCAGCGTGACCATCATCGCTACCGGATTCGATGAGGAGCATCGCCGCAAGGGAGAACAGGGAAAGAAAGATTTAGTGATCCGCGACCTGTATGAACCTGAAAAATCGGGTCACAAGACAGAGACCCGGATTGAGGTTCCATTGCCCGAACCAGCCATACCGGAACCAATACTGGGAGTAGTAGCGGAACTGGAACTGGGAACGGACCTGCAGGAAGAACCGGAGATGGAGGAACCCGGGATGACAGTTGAGCCCCCCGATGAGATTGAGACCGAAACGAAAGAAGAAGCAGTACACCTTCCGATGATGCAGGCAGAGAACGAGGCAGAGGAGGAGGTTGAGATGGAAGAACTGGTTGCCGAATCCGATGGACAGGAAATTTTTCAGAGGGAAATTGTATTCGATCTGGATATTCCGGAATGGAAACCGGTGCATGAGCCTCAGCCACAGGAGGAGGAGGTTCCGAAGATGGAAAAACGGGTGGAGACCGTTACATCAGAAACCTACACACAACCTGATGCACCCAGTCTGGCCCCTCCTCCGGGATCTGGGGATGACCATTCCGGTCTGAACCGGATGGGCGACGACCGGATCTATAAGCTGAAGGCATTGAGTGAAAAACTCAAGAACCATACGCCGATCGAGAATAACCTGTACGAACTGGAGAGTATTCCGGCCTACAAACGGAGGAATGTGGAGCTGCCGGATATCCCTTCCTCTTCCGAATCGCAGGTAAATGGCATCACGCTTTCAAAAGATGATGAGAAAGGACTGGAGATCCGGCGGGAAAATTCGTTCCTGCACAAGAATGTCGATTAAGATTCATTCGTGTAACTAACCTGTTTGTTCTATGAAGCTGCCGAAAGCATATTACAACTGGACCTCCTTCATTGGGACCCTGATCGCTATTATCAGTTTATTGCTGATCGTGATTCTGTTTGTTATATCCACCATTTTTGACCAGGGTGGATCGTATCTTGGATTGTTCATCTATATGGCTCTTCCGGCCCTGATGATTCTCGGGTTGATCCTGATTCCCATTGGTATGATTGTCAATTACAAGAAGAATGCACGGGAGGAGGGATTTGAGCAACGCCGCAAACCATATATCGACCTGAATGACAGACGGCACCAGAATGCTTTTGTCATATTTGTCATCTCTTCGCTGCTGTTTTTATTTCTTACCAGCATTGGCAGCTATGAGGCATTTCACTACACCGAATCGGTAAGTTTCTGCGGAACCCTGTGTCACAAGGTGATGGATCCTGAATATGTCACCTACCAGCATTCCGCCCATGCCCATGTCCCCTGTGTGGAGTGCCACGTAGGTGCCGGAGCCAGCTGGTACGTCAAATCGAAAATTTCGGGTTTATACCAGGTTTATGCGGCGTTGTTTGATAAATATCCAAGACCTATTGAAACTCCGGTTCAGGATCTCCGCCCGGCACGGGAAACCTGTGAGCGATGCCACTGGCCGGAGAAGTTTTACGCCCGGAAGTTGCGGGTGCAGAAAAACTTTCTGACCGATGAAACCAGTACCGAATGGGATATTGTGATGGAGATGAAAACCGGACCGTTATACAGCGCCCTCGGGCTGGAGGAGGGAAGCCACTGGCATATCAACCCGGATATAAAAATTGAATACATCGCGGGTGATGAAACCCGGGAGACTATTCCCTGGGTTCGGTACACCAACCTGAAAACCGGAAAAACAACCGTCTATACAGACGAGGAAAATCCCCTGGTGGATAGCCTGCTGGCTGTTTTGCCCATCCGGATGATGGACTGCATTGACTGCCACAACCGGCCCTCACACGCGTACAAATCTCCTCCCGATTTCATTGATAATGCGTTGACCTCCGGGTCGGTTCCAAAAGACATCCCGCAGATCAAATACATCGCCATGGAGGCCCTCAAAGATCCCTTTACCAATAAGGACACGGCGATGATGTACATCGACAGCGTGGTGACCAGTTTCTATCAACAAGATTATCCGGATTACTTTGCAGAGAACCAGGAAAAAATAACCAGAGCTATTACCGGGATACAGGAAGCATTCAACCTGAATACCTTTCCCAGCATGAAGGTTTCCTATCAGGTCTATCCCGATCATATCGGCCATCTGGAAACCAACGGATGCTTCCGGTGCCATTCCAATCTCCATTCCAGTGCGGATGGGAAGGTAATTTCCAAGAACTGCGAACTCTGCCACACCATCATTGCCCAGGGTGTTCCCGGACAGATGGCCACGGTATCGGTTCTGGACACCCTTGCATTCCAGCATCCTGTTCCGTTACGCAATGATGTTTGGAAGGTAGCCTTCTGCTCGGAATGCCATAAAAACCTCTACCAGTAACCGGTCAGGCTAATTTTCTCCGGATCGCTTTTTCCAGGAACCTGAAGGGCAACAGGGAGGCCAGCCGGAGTCGCAGGCTATTGTTTATCCTGTATATGGATCCGGGATTCGCGAACCGTGATATGCGATAAATTTTCTGCGCGGCGACTTCGGGGGAGATGACTTTGCTGACTTCGTGCGGGACCGATTCTGCAAACTGTTGAAATGCTTCTGAGAGAGCGCGATCAGATACCGGATACCGGATGCCGGATAAATCCCCGATAATCCTTGTACGGATTGGGCCGGGCCGGATCACTACCACATCGATTCCCCTGTACCTCAACTCCTGACGAAGCACTTTGGCATAGGATTCCAGCGCTCTTTTCGTCAGTGGATAGGGCATAAACGGTACCGTCAGATGATAGCTTTCACTCCCGATATGCAGGATCCTCCCTCCCGGCGATTTGACGATGGGAAGAAATGTCTGGTTCACCCTGTAGGCCCCGAAAAGATTGATCTCAAACACCTCCCGGAATGCTTCTGCCGGGGCTTCAGAAAAGGGGAAGTACCGGGCGATCCCGGCATTGTTGATGATCAGTTCCAGGGAACCGAACCGGTTTTTTACCTCTGTAAACACTTCGTGCACCGATTCGCCGGAGGTGACATCCATGACCAGGATATGAATGCCCGGTTCATCCTTTAAAGATTCCAGTGCCTTCCGGTCAATATCGGTGGCGACCACCTGCCACCCCTGGCAGGCAAACTCGATCGCCAGGGCCCGTCCAAGGCCGTTGGCGGCACCGGTAATCAGGACCAACTTCATTTCCGAATTACGATTTTCGATTTACGAATATTTGCCGCATATTTCATATGACCTAATTTCCTAATTTCCTAATTTCCTAATTTCCTCCTGACTTCCTGACTTCCTGACCTCCTGACCTCCTGACCTCTTATACCTCCACTCCTTATACGCACTCACTATTTCAGAGGTCGCACAGGCCGCTCCCCACAGGAACTGCCAGTTGCCGAATCCGGTGTGTACATCGGCGTATGTGCGTTCTCCCTTCAGGATCTTGCCGAATGCCCCCCAGACCCGTTCCCTGTCCCTGACGAGGTGATGAATTGTGTACGGTACGGCATTGAAGATTGCTTTGATGCGGTTGGCCTCCAGCAGCCCGGGCATTAGCTCACGGTTCATTAAGTCCGAATAGGAAGCCAGTGCTTCCCCGTTTCCATTCAGGTGGCTGTATACGGCTTCGGCTGCTAATTTGGCACTCCGGATGGCATAGTAGATCCCCTCTCCCGTGAGCGGATCAGTCAGTCCTGCTGCATCTCCGGTGACCAGTACAGTGCCGCTGTGAAACCTCCCTTTTCTGGTCCTGACCGGGATCGGCCATGCTTTCAGTGACCGGACGCCGGTGAACCGGATGCCCGATGCCTGAATGAACGCCTCATAGTAAGCTTTTAGCTGCCTGGATAGCGAAGCAGGGCCTCCGACACCTGCAGAAAAATGATCTCCTTTCGGAAAGATCCAGCCATAGCCTCCCGGGAAAGTCCCCCAATCAAGAAAAACTGTATGACCATATCGTTCCAACTCCTCCTCCCGGGCCTCCATCTCCGCCTCCCAGGCAAATCCGGGCGTCAGATCCTTCCGTAATCCGCTGCAATGCGCTACGAGGGAGGAGGCCCCATCGGCTCCGATCAATACCTTTGACCGGAAAGTCTTATTCCGGGTACGTACCACCATGCCCTCCCGGTCCGGATGCAGATCCGTAACCTGCTCTCCAAACTGAATATGAGTCCCTGCAGCCAACGCCTGATCCAGCATGAAGTGGTCCAGCCGGTCACGCATCACACACAAAATCAAAGGTTCAGGTGCCGTTTTAACAAATACATCGGATAACCGGCAGGAGAATCGGATGGAGAACACTTCGCGTTCAATAACCGGGGTAATGTCGTATGGGATTTCATTCAGGATCTTACGGGTAAGGCCGCCGCCACATACTTTATACCGTGGAAATCCAGCTTTCTCGAGGAGCAGGACATGTACCCCCTTTCGCGCCAGTTCGTAAGCTGCCATGGTGCCGGCCGGACCGGCACCGACAACGATCACATCCGCATGGGTTTGCATGATTGCTATAAGAGGGCCAGAACCTCTTTCAGTAACTTTTCCTTGTTCACCGGAACTACACCTACCTCCTGGCATACGAGTCCGCCAGCCAGGTTCGAGATGTAAGCGATCTCGTAGGGGGAACAACCCCGTGCCAGGCAGGCAGAGGCCACGCTGATCACCGTGTCACCGGCTCCCGATACATCAGCCACGGAACGGGCATGCGCCGGGACGAAGATATTTTTCTCTGTCAGTTCATCCGCCAGGCTCATCAGGACGCCTTTTTCAGAGAGGGTGGTCATTACGTACCGGCACTCCAGTATCCTGCGCAGCGACTGAGCAGCCTGGATCACCAGTTCCTGATCATCGGCAGAAAGATCTGTTTTTAACCCTTCCTTTAATTCCTTCAGGTTGGGTTTGAAAAGGGTAACTCCGCGGTAGGCATTAAAGTTGCGTTTTTTCGGATCTACGGCTATTGGAATATCCATCCGGCCGGCAAGTGATACTACCTCCCTGATCAATCCTTCGGTAATCACTCCTTTGTTGTAATCCTGAAAGATGATGCAATGGATCCTCTCCCCGTTCAGGATTGTCCCGATGCGGGTTATCAATTCCCGGTGGTCCTGTTCCGACAGGTCGTGGTCCACCTCTTCATCCACCCGCAGCATCTGGTAGTGGTTCCCGAAGACCCTGAATTTGGTGGTGGTCACACGTTCCCGGCTCCGGATCATTCCGGTGTCGGAAATCGCCTGTGTACGAAACAGGTCCAGCAGTTGATCTCCTTTATCGTCGTCGCCAATGACTGAACAGAGGATCGGCTCGCTTCCCAGTGCTTTGACATTGAGTGCCACGTTGGCTGCTCCTCCCATCCGGTTTTCCCGCTTTTGCAGTGCAACGATGGGAATGGGAGCTTCGGGGGAGATGCGATCGACCTTCCCCCACAGGTAGGAATCCAGCATCACATCCCCGATGATCAGGATCCTGAGTTGATTAAAATCACGGAATAGCGCTGTGTACTTTCCTTCCTTCGTCATCGATCGAAAGGGAGTTAATTGTCCAGGTTATAATCGGCCATGGTTTTCACGGTGGGATTCACCTCATCGGAAGAGACCTCTCCGTCCATCAGCCGGATGATCCGGTGTGCATGCAGGGCGATGTCCTCTTCGTGCGTTACGACAATCACCGTATTTCCCATCCGGTGAATCTCTTCGAGCAGGCCAAGGATCTCAAGGGATGTCTTGGAATCGAGGTTGCCGGTAGGTTCGTCGGCCAGGATGATGGCCGGGTTGTTCACCAGGGCTCTGGCCATAGCGACCCGCTGCCTCTCTCCTCCTGAAAGTTCGTTCGGCTTATGGGTCATCCGGTCGGCGAGTTTCACCTCCTCGATGACATGTGTTGCCCGTTCGATCCGCTTGGTTTTCGTGATCCCCGCATAAATCAGCGGCAACATCACATTTTCAAGGGCCGTAGACCGCGGAAGGAGGTTGAAGGTCTGAAAGACAAACCCGATCTCCCGGTTCCGGATCTCCGCAAGGTGGTTGTCATCGAGGCGGGAGACATCCTGCCCGTTGAGGAAATAACTTCCGCTCGTTGCGGTATCCAGGCATCCCAGCACATTCATCAGGGTTGATTTTCCGGAACCGGAAGGGCCCATGACAGCTACAAATTCATTTTTCCTGATCACCAGGGAAACGGAGCGGAGAGCCTCCACGATGACGGTCCCTATCTTGTAGTTCTTGACAATTTTTTCAAGATGAATAATCTCTTTTTCCATCAGTTGAGTAATTCAGATTACAATTTTCAGATATGAACAAAGGTAATAAATATTTAAAAACGAAGGATAAAATCTTCTTTGCTGAGTTCGTTCCGGAAAAAGACGAGGCCAATGGTAAAGAGGTCGATGCTGACGCGAACACTGGGATGCTGCCTGATGTTCTCCCAGGCCGACCGCATCCCTTTCGACCAGTGAATGTCGTCGAACACAAAGATCGTATTATTATGAACGTGGGCCAGGCATTCGTCGAAATACCGGAGTGTGGCTTCTTTCTTATGGTTTCCGTCGATAAAGACCAGGTCGACCGTCTCGGTCCTGGCCAGGATCTTCGGCAACAACTCGTCAAAATTCCCACAGATCTCCTGGATGTTGCCAAGTCCCAACCGGGAAAAATTATGTGTGGCGATATAGAGTGTGTCGGAGCATCCCTCTACGGTGTAAATATGGCAGTTCGGGTAGGCCATGGCCATGTACATGGTGCTGATGCCAAATGCCGTTCCCAGTTCAATGATACTTCTTGGCTTGTAATGTTTCACGAGTTTATACAGCAACTGGCCCTTCTTTTCAGATACAGAGGACTTCCGGGCAATGTCGCGAACCCGGGCAAACCGCTGGGAGTAAGGGAAGGCGATGGACCGGGCTCCCAGGTCGACCCGTTTGATGAACCGGGCCCGGGATAGCAGATTCTTACGCACGGTTTCAATCTGCTCGTAATCGGGATACCGGGTTGTATTACCCAGGACATATTTATAAAAATTAAAGACGAAGGGAGAATGGATCTGGAATTTTGACCGGACCTTCAGAAGATGGAGCAGATACTGGTAGAGGTAGTTCAGCAGATCGATCATTCAGCTATTTCCCTTAATTTTGGTGCAAATTTATCAAATGTCACCCATAAAAGATTATTTCTCCCTGGTAAAGATCAGTCATACGATCTTTTCCATGCCGTTTGCCATGATCGGATTTTTCCTGGCTGTAAAGAGAAACGAAGGAGAGGTGGATTTCATTATACTTTTTTGGGTTATTCTGGCTGTTTTATTTGCCCGAAATGCAGCCATGGGATTCAACCGGTACATCGACAGGGAGTTCGACCGGAAAAATCCCCGGACGGCCCTGCGTGAAATTCCCCGATCCATTATCACCCCCCGGTCCGCCCTGCTGTTTGTCATCCTCAACTGCATCCTGTTCATCGCAACTACCGCATTCATCAATAATCTCTGCCTGATCCTGTCGCCGGTCGCCCTGCTGGTGGTGCTGGGATACAGTTTCACAAAACGGTTTACTTACCTCAGCCATGTATTCCTGGGGTTAGGACTTTCACTGGCGCCCATCGGCGCTTACCTGGCTGTAGCCGGACGGTTCGACCTCCTTCCGTTGCTTTTTTCATTTTGTGTACTATTCTGGGTAGCCGGATTCGATATCATTTACGCTTTACAGGATATAGCATTCGACCGGCAGGAAGACCTGAAATCGATCCCCGCCACGATGGGGGGCCGCAACTCTCTGATCCTTTCCGCTTTCTTCCACCTAGTTGCCCTGGCTCTGCTCGTTTTCGCAGGGTTCACAGGACCCTTCAACCTGGTCTACTGGATCGGGCTGGGCCTTTTTACCGGCCTGGTAGTTTACCAGCACCTGATCGTCAAACCCACCGATTTTTCCCGTGTTAATCTGGCTTTTGCCACGCTGAACGGGATCGGCAGCATTGTGTTTGCTGCGTTCGTGATTGGGGACCTCTATATATAGGTGGTGAGGTGGTGATAAATGCTTAAGGACGACTCACAGATATTTTCTACCTTTATACCGGGTTTTCAGCAATTCGATATGGCTACCGGTCGTCAAAAAAAAATACAAGCTGAGGATTACTACCAACTCTCAAGCCAGATCTTACTTCTTACCAGCTGCTATGAAAGAAGAATTGAGTACATTAAAGAAGTTGCTAACCTATTACTTGGCTTTTCCTCCTGTGATTCGATTGAACTATGGATTAAGAAGGATATCCATTACCAGTTTATTGAGGTAGTCTATCTTGATAAAGATTCGTTCAGCTATAGTGTGAATCCCTTCCTTCATCAAGAAAAGCAAGGGAGAAATAACATCGGTAAGGATTTACAGGCACTTGATATATTGTGTCAGGAGATCTTTCTGGGATATCATGATTCTTTGTCGCCGTACTTTACAGAGAATGGGAGTTTCTGGTCGGGTAATGCTGACAAATCAATTCAACTGACCATCGACCGGAAGGATCCTATCTATCCTCTGGAAATTAATCTGGACAATGTATGCAAATCATTTGCTTTGATTCCGTTATCACTTAATAACAAGACTATTGGTCTGATCCGGTTACAGAGTGAGCAACGAGGTTTTTTCACAAAAAAAAGCATAGACCTCTATGAGCATGTAGGCCTTACGTTCGCTTCATCATTAGCAAATCAAAAAACACACGAAGAATTAAATGAGCGAATAAAGGAATTGACCTGTTTGTATGGAATAGCGAAGATTGTTGAACCTATTTCTCGTCCCCTGGATGAGATCTTTCATGATATTCTCAACCTCCTGCCACCAGCCTGGCAATATCCTGAGATTACGTGTGGTCAGATTCTGTTTGACGGACACGTTTATTCCACCGGGAAAATCGATAAATACTCCGATAAACAGGCAGCAGATATCATCGTTTCAGGCAAAAAACGGGGTTCGGTTGAGGTTGTATATCTGGAAGAAATGCCACGACTTGATGAAGGCCCTTTTTTGAAAGAGGAACGAAGTCTGATAAATACTGTAGCCGAAAATGTTGCTTTCATCATCGGGAGGAAAGAAGCCGCAGAAGAACGAGCCAAACTCCAGTTACAATTAAGGCATGCCGATCGATTAGCTACCATAGGGCAGCTTACAGCAGGAGTAGCTCACGAATTAAACGAACCATTGGGAAACATACTGGGTTTGGCACAATTAGCCTCAAAATCCCAGAGATTACCAAAACAGGTTAAACAGGACCTGAATAGAATTATTACCATTTCTCTGGATGCAAGGGAGATTATTAAACATCTCATGATATTCGCCCGGCAAAAGAAACCGGAAAAAACCCGCTTGAATCTTAATACCATCGTAAATGAGGGGCTGGTCTTTTTTGAGTCACGGTGTTCAAAAGAAGGGATCGAACTGGTTCGTTCACTTTCACCAGAGTTGCCGGAAATCATCGCAGACCGAACCCAGATCCATCAGGTTCTGGTTAACCTGGTTACCAATGCTATACAGGCAATGCCTGAGGGAGGAAGACTGATGATCCGGACCGAAGCGGCGGAACATCATGTTGCCCTGATCATTGAAGATACAGGATCCGGGATTACGGACGAAGTGAAAAAGCAAATGTTCATCCCTTTTTTCACCACCAAAGAGGTCGGTCAGGGAACGGGTATTGGTCTGTCGGTTGTTCATGGAGTCATCACTTCACACAACGGAATCATCAAGGTGGAGAGTGAAACCGGAATTGGTTCGAAATTTGAGATTCAATTACCCATCAACGAATGCATTATTAACTAGTAAAAACCTACTATGACTGATTCCAAAAATAAAAAACAGATTTTAGTCGTAGATGATACTCAAATCACCTTGGAAGTGGTTCAGCGAAACCTTGAAACCCAGGGGTACCGGGTTTTTACGGCAAATGACGTACCTGAAGCCCTTCGTGTTCTGGAAGGGAGGACAATAGACCTGGTTATCACGGATTATAAGATGCCTAAAGTAAGTGGTCTCGAGTTAATCAAACATATACAGGAAAATTATAAAAACACCGAAGTTGTGATGATCACCGGGTATGCTTCCATTGAAGGGGCGGTTAATGCCATTAAAGCAGGTGCGGAAGAATACATCTCCAAGCCATTCACGGATGAAGAACTTTTGGGTGCCGTGAAGAAAGCGCTGGATAAAACGAATTTCCGGAAAACGCTGGAAAAATCAACACGGAATGAGTACACCAAAATGTATGGTTTGATTGGGGAGTCTGAGGCCATGCAGAAAGTTTACGGGCAAATCAGGAAAGCCTCCTCAACCTCAGCCACTGTGCTGATAACAGGAGAAAGTGGGACGGGGAAGGAACTGGTTGCAAGGGCTATTCATTATAGTTTTAAGAAATTATCTGCTCCGTTTGTCCCTGTCAATTGCGGGGGCGTTCCGGAAGGGCTGCTGGAAAGCGAGCTTTTTGGATATGTAAAAGGAGCTTTTACAGGTGCGTCCGAGACCAGGGCCGGATTCTTTCTTACCGCGGATGGTGGAACCATCTTTCTTGATGAAGTGAGCAATACCAGCCTTTCCATGCAGGCCAAGTTATTGCGGGTGCTTCAAAACAAAGAGGTGTACATGGTTGGATCCAGTCGCCCTCATCAGGTAAATGTAAGAATAATAGCAGCAACAAATAAAGATTTACAGATGCTGGTCAGGAAAGGAATGTTTCGTGAAGATTTATATTACCGCCTGTACGTAATTGCAATTGATCTTCCTCCATTACGGGACCGGAATGACGATGTGTTACTTCTAATTGACCATTTTACAACGAAATATTCAACGGAATTCGGAAAACCAAAACCTCAGTTCTCGACTAAAACACTTCAGATTCTCAGGAATTATCACTGGCCGGGAAATGTTCGGGAATTGGAAAATGTAGTGCAGCGACTGGTTGCGATGACTGAGAGTGAAGTGATCGAGGCTGCTGATCTGCCTTCAGTGATGCGTTTCTCTGCTTACGGAAAATCGACCCTCCAGAGAACACTTGCTGAAGTGGAATCTGAACATATCCGGAATGTACTGGCCGGAGTGGATAATAATAAGACCAGGGCCGCAGAGATACTGGGCATCGACAGGAAGACACTGAGAGAAAAACTCAGGGGGGCTCCCCTGCCCTCGTCAGAATGACTCCCTCAACGGGGTATTTCTCCCCGGTGGTTCAAATTTCCCCGGATTATACTAGCGTAAAGTTCCTGTCCAAATCAAAAATAGAAAAATAATCCTGATTTTCTAGTTGTCATTACTCTTCTGATTTACAGCCATATATACCGGATACTTTGTTTAAATTATGACTTGGTCTCCCGAAGGAATGATTTCATGGTATGTGAATTGTATTCCCTCCGATAAAACAGGTTGTATTTACTTTATTTCAATTAAAAGGAGGATTTCACCATGAAAAAGGATGACGTCATTATGCAAGAGGAGGTAAAAGAGGTCAAGAAGAAGAAGAAGGCCAAGACTATTCGTGGACTTTGCATTACATGTAACAATGCCAGTTCCTGTTCCTTCCGGGCCAGTGAAGAAGATCGCTTGATATACTTCTGTGAATTGTTCGATTGCTTTGTTGAGGCTGAAGAACTGGTTGAAGCTGCCAAAATCATTCTGGAGACACAACCCCTGAATACGGGAAACGGGAAATTAAAAGGACTCTGTATCAACTGTAAAAAATGTATGACCTGTACTTTCACAAGGCCCGATGCCGGTACCTGGCATTGTGAGGAGTATGAATGAACTTTGATAGCCTGCTTGAATCAGACGGTAAATTTATTAAAGTGAAAAAGAGGAACCATGAGTATCCATACTGAAGATATTGCTCAAAAACACAAGAAAGAGTTAGGCGGGCTGATTGCCATGTTGGAAGAGATCCAATCGCATCACAGTTATCTTCCGGAAAGCGAACTTAGAACAATAGCCAAAGAAACAGGCCGGTCTCTTGTAGAGATTTACGGGGTGGCCACGTTTTACAAATATTTTAGTTTACACCCCAGAGGTGAACACTTAATATCCGTTTGCCTGGGTACGGCGTGCCATGTTCGCCAGGGGCCTGTTATCGCTAAAGAGTTTGAAGATCAACTGGGAATCCGTGCCGGTGAAACCACTTCAGACAAAGAGTTTTCGCTGGAAACGGTAAACTGCCTGGGGGCCTGTGCCCGTGGGCCGATCGTAGTAGTGGATGGATACTATTTCTCCAATGTCAGAAAATCGGAAGTTGCCCGAATTATACGAAAAACCCGTGAAGGTCTTGATGCCATTGATGTCACCAAAGACCAACGGATCTTCGCTATCAAGTTGCGCTGCCCTCATTGCAATCACAGTTTATTGGACCCGAACTTTTTGATAGATAACCAACCATCTGTCCGGTTAACCATTTCGTTTGAAAGAAAGCATGGATGGTTGAGATTATCGTCCCTGTACGGAAGTTATCACCTTAACTCCGAGTATGAAATCCCCATCGACACGATTGCCAATTTCTTTTGTCCACACTGTCATGCCGAGCTTACGGGCTCATCTTCCTGTCCGGCCTGTAATGCACCCATGGTTCCCATGACCATCTATGGTGGAGGATTAGTTCAGATCTGTTCGCGGCGAGGGTGTAAAAATCACATGATGGAATTGGTCAACAGCATTTGCATCAATTGCGAAAACCGGCATACGTGTAAGCTAATTAAACCAGAAGGGAGTGTCTGGTATTGTGAAGAATATAAATAATGGAGGGCTTTAAATGATCAGGTTATCCTCTCTCGAAGAACTAAGAGATTTATTTGAAAGGGTCAGGAATGATGTAAGCGATTCCCGGCTTCAGATTGTAATTTGTGCTGGAACTGCATGCCAGGCCAGCGGGGCAAATGATATCATCCGGGTAGCGAAAAAATATATCATGCAAAATCAGTTGCTGGATACGATTTCGCTAAAAATTACCGGTTGTCATGGATTTTGCGAAATGGGTCCGTTTATCCTCACCCACCCGCAGGGCGCTTTTTATCATAAAATCACCATTGATAATATCAGCCAGATCATTGATGCAGTTATTTCGGATGATTATGTGGAGGATCTTTTATACAGAGATCCGAGAACCAAAGAAAAGTACTATCATCAGAACGATATCCCTTTCTTCAACAAGCAGCAGCGCACTATTTTCAGTAAAAACCAGAAGATTGATCCCATCCGTATCTATGACTATATAACCCACGATGGATACAGTGCTCTCTATAAAGTTTTCTCCTGTTTGACTCCCCAACAGGTACTGGAGGAGGTAAAAGTCTCAGGTCTTCGGGGAAGGGGGGGCGCCGGGTTTCCTACCGGTTTCAAGTGGGAAATGCTGGCCAGGGAAAAATCCGCTGAGGGAAAGTTTGTGGTTTGCAATGCCGACGAAGGGGATCCCGGAGCCTATATGGACCGAAGTCTGCTGGAGGGGAATCCGCATAGCATTATTGAAGGAATGACTATTGGAGCCTATGCTACCGGTGCAAACCGGGGAGTAGTATATGTCCGGAACGAATATCCCTTAGCCATCAAACATCTGATCATTGCACTCAGGCAGGCAAGGGAGATGGGCCTGCTGGGAGAATACCTCCTTGGGACCGGATTTTCATTTGATATTCAAATCGTAAAAGGTGCCGGAGCATTTGTTTGTGGTGAAGAGACTGCACTGATACGATCCATTGAGGGGAAGGTCGGCGAGCCCCGTCAGCGTCCACCGTATCCCGTTCAGAAAGGGATCCAAGGACAACCCACCGTGATCAATAATGTAGAAACCTGGGCCAATATTGGTTTTATCATCAATATGGGGGCCTCAGAATATGCGAAGATAGGAACCGCAAACAATTCCGGTACCAAGATTTTCAGTCTGGTCGGCAAAATAAAAAATACAGGTCTTATTGAAGTCCCGATGGGCATCACGATTAAGGAAATCGTGTTTGACATCGGAGGAGGTCCGGCCGGGAATACCAAAATAAAAGCTGTACAAACCGGAGGCCCTTCAGGTGGCTGCATCCCTGTTTCAAAATTTGATCTCTCCATTGATTATGATACCCTTGCACAAGCTGGTTCCATCATGGGATCCGGTGGCATGATCGTGATGGATGAAAACACCTGCATGGTCGATGTAGCCAAATATTTCATGAATTTTCTAAAAGCTGAGTCGTGCGGAAAATGCTATACCTGCCGAAAAGGCACCCAACGGATGTATGAGATACTTGATGACATTTCGAAAGGAAAGGGAACCCTTAAAGATCTTGATTTACTGGAAGAGCTTGCTTTGGTAGTGCAGGATTCCACCATGTGTGGACTCGGTCAGACCGCTTCAAATCCGGTTCTCAGTACCCTGAAATATTTCCGTGCAGAGTATGAACGGCATATCATTCATAAACGATGTGATGCATTTGTCTGCAGGGAACTTGTCGGAGCACCCTGTCAGTCAGCGTGTCCGGTTGGTACGGAAGCCTGGCGTTACATCGCGCACATCGCCCGTGGTGAATATGATGAGGCATATACTACAATCCGGGAAGCAAATCCCTTTCCCTCAATATGTGCCCGGGTTTGTAACCACCCCTGTGAGGATCACTGCCGTTCGGGTGGAAGCGAAGGTGAAGCGGTGGCGATAAGAGCTCTCAAACGGTTTGTAACGGATCGCGTAGATCCCTCCAGATACAAACCTAAACGAACAGCTGAAATAAAACAAGCTCCGGTGGCCGTTATCGGAGCCGGCCCGGCAGGTCTGACAACGGCGCATTATCTTTCCTTAAAAGGATATAAAGTCACCGTTTTCGAAGCGGAAGAGAAACCAGGGGGAATGCTGTATTGTGCAATTCCCGCTTACCGTCTTCCAAGGGAGACGATCGATAAAGAAATTGATGCTCTTATAGATGAAAATATCACCCTGAAGTGTAATGTGGCTTTGGGTTCGGAAGTAACCATCGATAAGCTTATTGAAGAAGGATTCAAGGCCATCATGATTGCTATCGGGGCCCATAAAAGCAAACCACTTCAACTGAAAAACGAGGATGCAAAAGGGATTTATCCCTCCATTGAGTTCCTGAAAGAATTTAACCTGCGGGGAAACCACCTTGCCAGAGGTCGGGTGGGAGTAATCGGCGGGGGAAATTCTGCTATTGACGCAGCCCGTACAGCCCTTCGGCAAAAGGATATGAAATCTGTCACCATTCTTTACCGGCGAACCAGGGAAGAGATGCCTGCCTTTGCTGAAGAGATAGAGGCCGCTGACCAGGAAGGCATTCCTATTCAGACGCTGGTGACCCCCCTCGAAATACTCACGAGAGATGGTATTCTAACCGGACTCAGGTGCATTAAAAACAAGTTGGGTACACTGGATTCCTCGGGGCGCCGCAGGCCTGTTCCCATCAAAGATACCGAACATGTAATTGATCTTGATACCCTGATTGTAGCGATCAGTGAGGATTCAGGAGTCGACGCCATCGGGCCTGCCCGGACAAGTAAAATTGAGGTCACCGGCTGGAACACCATTAAAACTGATCCCGATACTTTGTTGACAAGCCGTCCCGGCGTTTTCGCAGCCGGTGACGTGGTATCAGGGCCCAATACGGTGATCGATGCCATCGCTGCCGGTAAAAAAGCAGCGCTGGTTATTGACATGTATCTGAACGGGGAAGACCTGAACCTACCCGCAGATATTAAACTTCCTGAGATTTATGTCGAACCCGTCGAGGTTGCCATGACGGAAATCCTGGAATCCGGCCGGGCTGAAACACCCAGGCTTACAATCGAAAAGAGGCAACAAAATTTCACTGAAGTAGAATTCGCTTTATCAGAGAATGAAGCTTGCCGGGAAGCGAGAAGATGCCTGCGTTGTGATCTGGAATTTACACGGCCTGAAAAAAATGAAGAAGTAAGTATCGTAACTGAAGTGGAGACAGCATGATTACACTAAAAATAAACGGACTTGAAGTTCGGGTTGAAAAAGGAACCACGTTGCTGGAAGCTGCTAAATTTCTGGGATTCCCGATTCCGACACTATGTCATAACGATGGCCTTCATCCTTACGGAGCCTGCCGCCTTTGTGTCGTCGAGATCGGTGAGGGCTCCCGGGCAAAGCTGGTTTCATCCTGCACCTATCCTGCCGAAGAGGGACTTCATGTTAGAACAGCAAGCAGACGGGTCATGCGGGCAAGAAAAATGATTATTGAGCTGTTACTGGCTTCATGTCCGCAATCAAAAACCATCCAGGATTTTGCATCTGCTTTCGATGTACGGCAGCAACGGTTCAAACAGGAATATGAGGATTGTATCCTTTGCGGCCTGTGTGTCCGTATGTGTGAAGAACAGATGATGGCCAAAGCGATTGGTTTCCGCGGCAGGGGAGAAACCCGGGGCATTGGGACTCCGTTCGATGTCACGTCTGAAGAGTGCAGGTTATGTGGAGGGTGCATGCATATTTGCCCGGTCTGCATGCTCAGGTGTACCTACACTGAGCCTGAAAAAGCGATCTGTGGTGGTTGCTCGAACCTGAGCCCTCCATGCATTGACAAGGAACAGTTCAATGATATGATGTGTTACATGGAGCCCTGTGTTGCTTGCGAAATAACTAAAAATTCATAATATAAACAGCTAAACTAAAAGGAGAAAAACAATGTCACTGATTCAATCTAAAATAAACGCATCCGCCGCAACGCTGACGAAAAACCGGACAGAAGATTCCATCACCCCGGGTTCCGGAATGTGTGTAACCTGCGTGGATGGGTGCATTGGAATGTGTGAGATCGGTAAATCTGCTTACCGTGGCCATGAAGTGATTTACCCCCAGCCTTTTGGGGTAATTACGACAGCATCTGAAAAAAAATATCCGGTCGACTATGGCGACTTTAACATCATGGGAACTGCCGTTGGCGCATTCGGTATAGAGGCCGATAGCGATAAAGCTATTTTTCCAAATGTAAACCTTGAAGTTCATTTTGGACAGGATAAAGGCATTAAATTTCACTATCCCTGGATCATTCCGGGAATCGGATCGACCAATATCGCCAAGAATAACTGGGAAGGCCTGGCAATCGGGTCTGCGCTGGCAGGAACCGGCCTTACGATTGGTGAAAATGTGGTGGGCATGGATCCGGAATCCGTCATTGAAAATGGGAAAATAATAGATACGGTAGATCTGAAACGACGGGTCAGCCTCTACAAGGATCATCAACGAAACGGATACGGTGCGATCATCGTCCAGGCAAATGTGGAAGATACCCGATTGGGCGTCCAGGAATATGCGATCGAAAAACTCGGGGTGGAGATCGTTGAGCTGAAATGGGGGCAGGGAGCCAAAGACATTGGAGGTGAAGTAAAAATAAAAGACCTTAAGAAGGCACAATTGTTATATAAGCGAGGGTATGTGGTCCTTCCTGACCCAACGGATCCTGATGTCATAAGAGCCTTTGAGCATGGGGCCTTCAAGGAGTTTGAACGGCATTCCCGCGTGGGGATGGTCACGGAGGAATCTTTCGCTAAAAGGGTCGATGAACTCCGGAAAGCAGGTGCAAAATATATCTTCCTCAAGACAGGTGCTTACAGACCTGCGGACCTGGCGCGTGCCATTGTTTTCGCTTCTAAATACAAGTGTGACCTGCTTACGGTTGATGCTGCCGGTGGTGGGACGGGAATGAGCCCGTGGAGAATGATGAATGAATGGGGTATTCCCCCCATTGAACTTCACTCCCTGTTATACCAGTATGCTCATCACCTCGCACAGAATAAGAAATATGTCCCGGCTCTGGCTCTTGCAGGTGGATTCACGTTTGAAGATCAGATCTTCAAAGGACTCGCACTGGGGGCACCCTATGTGAAACTGATCGGAATGGCCCGGAGTCCCATTGCAGCGGCTATGGTTGGTAAAACAATTGGCCGTGCAGTCAAAGAAAATCAGCTCCCGGTATATGTGGAACGATTTGGATCCAGCATCGACGAAATATTTGTCACCGCCCATCACCTGCGGAAAGAACTGGGAAATGAGGCTTTCGAAAAGCTGCCTCCGGGAGCCATTGGCTTATATACCTATTATGAACGATTGGGTCAGGGTTTACGTCAACTCATGTGTGGATCGCGTAAGTTTACACTCAACTATATCACACGTGATGATATTGGCGCTCTGACTCAGGATGCAGCCAGAATCAGCGGTATTCAGTATTTAATGGATTTAGATAAGGCAGAAGTGGATCAGCTCCTTAACTCATGAGGATAGCTATTGCAACTGATGATTGGGAAATCATATCAACACAGATAAGTGGTTGCAAGGGATTTGCCATTTTCGATTTGGAAGGTTCCAGGATAAAAAGCCAGGAATATCGGTCACGCAATTTTCTTGCTCAGGATGTGACCATCCTTGAGGATTGTGACATCCTGGTCATAAAAAGATCAGAAGAGAAGCTACTGCAAGAAATATTAGCAAGCCATATAAGGATTGTGCCGACGGATGAAACGCTTGTGGAAAATGTGCTTGATCATCTGACCTCTCCGGAATCCATTTTGCTGTCATCCCCCTGAACAGAATCGTGAGTGTCCTTTTTGTCTGATTTGTGATCAGGCGCTTTTTCGCTTTCCAGAAGTTGCTGTCGACAGGAATGTTGTTACCTTTATATTCTGACACAAACCGGATGACATCTGAACTGATTTACAATAGAATTATTAATTTTTCAATCAATGAAATGATACCCGACAGGGTTGTTGTCTATAAATCCCAGGGAATTAAACAAGAACCAAAAGTTTCTAAAAAGATCAACGATCTTTATGATCATGCTCTTTCAATATTCACTCAAGATGTTGAACCCAAAGGAATACTAAAAGAAATTTCCATCCCGGAATTTGCAGAAGTCTTTCAGGGAAATGGGGAGAATGAAGAAAATACTCCTGTACAACACATTTTTCCACTTGCCGATTCCCTGGCACTATTTGCTTTTACCCTGGGAAAAACTATCAGTGATACCATTTCAGGGTTATTTTCCAGGAAAGATTTTGCGCTTGCTTATATGCTCGATTCTATTGCTTCTGCAAGTGCAGATAAAGCAGCTTTTATGGTCGAGCAAAAGCGTGACAAATCATCAAAAACCCTGCTGTACAGCCCTGGATATTGTGGCTGGCATATAAGCGGACAACAGCAGCTTTTCAAAAAACTTGAACCTGGACAAATCGGGATCTCGCTGAATGACCAATTTCTGATGATCCCATTAAAGTCAATATCCGGAGTGTTAATTACCGGGAAAAAGGAAATTCATAATTTTGATCATGATTTTACCTTTTGCGCTCAATGCACCACTTTCAGCTGTATTGACAGACAAGAACATGTTATAAACTGAAAAGGCAGAAATACTATGGGAATCAGGCCGGTCATCTATTTTTTAGAGAATAATTTAATTGAGAAGATCCTGTCTGAAGCACGTGATCTCCTCTGTAAGCTGGGAATAACGCTGCATAACAGGGAGGTCCTGGAATTACTTTCCGGATATGGTGCCACCATTGATCAGGATAAATATCATGTCCTGTTCACAAACGATATCATAGATAAAGCCCTTGGCTCAACGCCCGCATCATTTAAGTTGTACGATGTACTGGGAAATGAAACGCATGACTTTTCAGGGACTAACAGCTATTTCACACCCGGCTCGGCTGCCATCAACATCCTTGACAACAGGACCAATGAAATACGGAAACCAAATACGGCAGATTACATCCATTTCTCCAAGCTGATGAGTGGATTGAAATACATTGCTTCAACGAGTACTGCTTTTATTCCCGCTGACGTTCCGGGAAAGATTTCCGATAGTTATCGTCTCTATCTGAGTCTGCTCTATTGTGAGAAACCTGTGGTAACCGGAGCCTTTACGATTGAGGGTTTTGAAATCATGAAAGATCTGCAGCTCGCGATCAGGGGAACAAAGGAAGCGCTGGTGGCCAAGCCTCTGACGATATTCTCCTGTTGCCCCACTTCTCCGTTAAAGTTCAGTGATGTCACATCTCAAAATGTGGTTGATTGTGCCCGGTTCGGGATCCCGGTCGAATTCATTTCCATGCCTCTTTCCGGGTTCATGGCGCCTGTGACCCTTGTCGGAAGTTTGATCCAACACACAGCCGAAACAATCAGCGGAATCGTTATCAGTCAGCTGACCAATCCCGGGACACCTGTACTTTATGGGGGATCGCCTGCCATATTTGACATGCGGTATGAGACAACACCCATGGGAGCGATAGAAACCATGATGATTGACTGTGCCTATAACGAAATAGGCAAATTCCTGAACATTCCAACGCAGGCCTATATTTCACTCAGTGATGCCAAAAGCCTAGATGCCCAGGCAGGCCTGGAATCATCGATGGGCGCTACATTGGCTGTTCTTTCAGGGATCAATAATATTTCAGGACCGGGAATGCTGGACTTCGAAAGCTGCCAGAGTCTGCAAAAACTGGTTCTGGACAATGAAATCTGTGGGATGACACTGAGGATGGCCCGGGGAATTGAACCAAAAGAAGATTTTCCGTCCATTCCCTTGTTTCAGGAATTATTGAAGGAGAAACACCTGCTTATTTCAAAACATACCCGGAAATATATCCGGGAAGAACATTATTTTCCCGGTAGAATCATTAACAGGGCCAATCTTTCAAGATGGAAGGAGGAAGGTGAGCTGAGCCTAACTGCCAGGGCTAACCAGGAAATAGAAAGGCTTCTTAAGGAGTATCAGCCATCCAGGCTTCCTGAAGATAGTATCAAAGAGTTAACCCGTCGTATGGAAGACGAAGCACGTCTTCATGGGATGGATAAACTCCCGGGATAACAAATCACAAATCACAAATTCCAAATTTCAAATCAACATAAATACGATGAACATCCTGCAACAGATTTCAGATCAGATAGATCTTGGTGATGATGAAAAGGTTTATGAATTGACCACCACAGCGATTGAACAAAAGATCCCGGTAAAACAAATTCTTGACGAGGGATTGTTACAGGGAATGAATATCGTGGGCCGGAAATTCAAAGAGCATGAAATATTTCTCCCGGAAGTGCTGATGGCGGCAAAGGCAATGAATGCAGGGATGGAACTTGTCAAGCCTTTGCTCCTGTCGGGTAATGTCCCCATGAAAGCCAGGGTAGTAATTGGTACAGTGAGGGGAGACTTACATGATATAGGGAAAAACCTGGTGGGTGTCATGTTGAAAGGTGCAGGTTTTGAGATCATTGACCTTGGCAATGACGTGACTCCGGAACGGTTTATTGAAACTGCAAAAGCTGAAGGCGCACAGTTCATCGGAATGTCAGCTCTTTTGACCACCACAATGCCTGTCATGAAGGAAGTTGTGGACCGGATCAGGAGTGAAAATCTCGAGGATAAAATCAGAACCCTTATTGGTGGTGCTGCGGTTTCGAAAGGTTATGCTGAAGAGATCGGTGCCACTGCTTACTGTTATGACGGCTCCAATGCTATTGACTATTTAAACTCCGTCATTTGAAAATGAAACCTGTACTGGATCGTATAAATCAGGGAGAAATCCTTGTTTGCGATGGGGCCATGGGTTCTTTATTGATGGACCGGGCTAAGGAATATTGGCAGGGCACCTGTCCTGAATACATCAATCTCAGCCATCCGGAAATTATTGAGGAAATAGCTGGATTATATATCCGTGCCGGGGCAGACATCATTGAAACCAATACGTTTGGGGGTTCTCCTCTGAAACTGGCAGGCTATTCTTTACATGATAAAACGGAAGAGATAAATCATGCGGCAATAAAGGCTGCCAAAAAGGCATCAGGCAACAAGGCATATATAGCTGCTTCTATAGGTCCAAGTGGTAAACTTCTCAAACCGTTTGGGGATACGGAACCAGAAGAAATGTACAAGAGTTTTTACCGTCAGATCGACGTAAGTATTGATGCCGGCGCAGATATGATTTGTATTGAGACGATGACCGATCTGAATGAAGCACTTCTTGCTGTTGAGGCAACACGGAAAATATCTGCGTCAATTCCTGTGATTGTCACGATGACTTATGAATATACCTCCAGAGGATTTTTTACCATCATAGGAATTAGTATTGAAATGGCAATTAAAAAATTAGAAAACTCAGGTGTTGATATCATTGGTTCAAATTGTGGAAATGGTATTGAAAACCTGGTTCTGATAGCGAAAGAATATAAAAAGCATACCAGACTTCCCTTAATTATCCAGGCCAATGCAGGAATTCCTGAGCTCCGGGAAGGGGTGCCGGTCTATCCGGAAACTCCTGAATTCATGGCGAAAAAATGTGAAGAATTGATACAAATTGGAGTATCCATTATTGGTGGATGTTGCGGCACCACTCCGGCACATATCCATGCCATTCGCAACGTAGTTGATTTAAACAACTCTCAATGCCCCCAACTCTCCCGGTCAAGCGACCGGTAGTTGATCGCTTCGGCCAGGTGTTCGGGGCGGATCTGCGGGGAGTCGCCAAGGTCGGCGATGGTGCGGGATACTTTCAGGATCCGGTCGTAGGCACGGGCGGAGAGACCCAGTTTTTCCATGGCGTTCTTCAGGATCTGGTTGCAGGACTCATCGAGGGGACAACAGGTACGCAGCATCCGGGTGGTGATCTGGGCGTTGCTGTAGATCCGGGGCATTTCCTCGTACCGTTTTTCCTGGATCTGCCTGGCGGCAATGACCCGTTCCCGGATCGTACTGCTGGTCTCCGATCGCCTTGCATCGCTCAATTCCCGGAACGGCACCGGGACCACCTCCACATGGATATCGATCCGGTCGAAGAGCGGTCCTGATATCCGGTTGATATATTTCTGAACCGGCCCGGTTCCGCACTTGCATTCGATCTGCGGATGGTTGTAATACCCGCACGGGCAGGGATTCATGGCGGCTACCAGCATGAAGCTGGCGGGGAACTCCACACTTAACCGGGCCCGGGATATGGTCACCACCCGGTCTTCAAGCGGCTGCCGGAGCACCTCCAGCACGGATCGTTTGAATTCGGGGAGTTCATCCAGAAAGAGCACCCCGTTGTGCGCCAGTGAGATCTCGCCCGGCTGCGGCATTCCTCCCCCTCCTACCAGAGCCACGTCTGAAATGGTGTGATGGGGCGACCGGAAGGGTCTGACAGGCACCAGCGACCGGTACTTACCCATCTTGCCGGCCACCGAGTGGATCTTGGTGGTCTCCAGCGCTTCCTGCAGGGTGAAGGGGGGAAGGATGGAGGGCAACCGCTTGGCCAGCATTGTTTTACCTGCACCGGGCGGACCGATCAACAGGAGGTTGTGGCCTCCTGCTGCCGCGATCTCCAGTGCTCGTTTGATGTTCTCCTGCCCCTTGACATCCGAGAAATCGTGTTCGTAATTGGCTGAACGGTTCAGAAACTCCTCCCGGCAGTCGACCACTGTCGGCTGCAGGTCAACCTTCCCGTCCAGGAACTCCAGAACCTCCCGGATATGATCCACACCAAGGACCTCAAGCTCCCCTACAACAGCCGCTTCTGAAGCATTCTGGCGGGGCAGGATCAGCCCGGCGAACTTCTTTTTCTGTGCCTCGATCGCAATCGGCAAGGCCCCCTTGATGGACCTGATTGTACCATCGAGCGATAACTCCCCCATGATGATGTAGGAGCCGATCCGGTTGGTACTCAGGTGCTCATTGGCAGCCAGGATCGCCACAGCGATGGGAAGGTCGTAAGAGGAGCCTTCTTTGCGGATATCCGCAGGTGCCATATTGATCACAATCTTTTTCCCGGGGATCTTCAGCCCGAGGCTCCGCAGAGCCGAGTCGATCCGCTGCTGACTCTCTTTCACCGCATTGTCGGGCAATCCCACCATGGAGAAATTGACACCGATGTCAATACTGACTTCGATGGTGATGGTGATGGCATGGATCCCGTAAAGAGCGCATCCAAATGTTTTTACCAGCATAGTTCCGTTTTACCCATTAATCCGGTTGGAGGGCAAAAGGTTAACCGGGGAGAGAATTTTTTTTTCAGAAAAAGGAAAGATACGGGAGAACCGGTTATTTCCGGGGCTTGTATTTCGACCCGGTCAGGATCTTCTGGGTGTCGGTTTCGTGGATTAGTTCATCTAACGTAACACCCGGATGTCGTTCCATATATCCTCTGACGATCTGCCACCCCAGGTATTCACCAAGCCGGGGCGGCGATTCAGCAGAAAAGTCGGCGGTAAAGGGTCCGTCGGCAAGGAAAGTCCTGACGATGCTTCCCACGGAGGAGTACAACAGCTGATTCTCGATGATGGCTGCCCACACCTGGGCTTCATTGGCTTCTATCCAGTGCATTTGCTGATCCGTATATCCGATCTTGAACCGATCGGGATAATCAGGGATAAGGGCATCCACAAAATAGATCCGTTTTCCAGCGTCCACCATCTGGTCCAGCAGGGTGTTTCCCGGATAGGTGACCGGATAATAGCTATCGGCCAGAGCCCGGATGCAATCGGGAAGAATGAAACCCGATTCCATGCGCTGCATCTTGTACAACGGGATGCCATCTGCGGCATAGGGCTTGAATCCGGAACCCAGGTAGACATCGAGAGCGATCAAAAGAACACTGTCGACGAAACGGACGGGATATTGATACTCACCTCCGGAGATGTAGGTATACATCCTGGGGATCCGGGCATCCGGGTAATAGTAGCGCAGATGGTGAAATGCCCCTGCCAGCTCCTCTTCCAGCACACTGAGGCCGGGATACTGTGCCTGCGAGGTCTCCTGGAATTCAATAGTCCGCACGTTGGTCAGGTATTCCTCCAGGTTGCTGATCTTGGTGCTGTCGTGGAGATCTGTATCCAGAAAGAAAAGGTACGACGGCCGAATCTGCTCCAATCCCTCTACTAACCGGTCGTGTGGAATGGCAAACAAAGCCTGGTCGTACCGGTGAATCCTGACCGGTTCAAACGGAATATCCGAGAGATCGACTTCCAGCCGGGATGAAGACCAGTGGCAGGACCCGGTTAGCATGATCAGGATGATGAACAGCATCGTAAATCCGAACTTTCCTAATCTATTCATGATTCTGAAACGTGAATAACTTTATAATATTTCATGAAAACCACCTGGCAAATCTACACTCAAATGTTCTATTTTTGTTTGAAACAAGCCAAGAAGGCTGCAATTCATTCTCTATGAAAAAGGTCATTATCCCATTCATTCTTCTGACAGGATGGTTTTTGCCATCGGTATTGCACGCCCAGGAGCAGCCGGTAAAACTGGGACTCAAAGTGGCTCCCAATATTGCCTTCATGTCCCCTGAAACGAAACACTATAGCTATGACGGAGTTACCGGCGGGACTACCATCGGTTTGGTCACCGACTTTTACTTCGCTAAAAACTATGCCTTTTCTACCGGATTTAATTTTGCGTTTCTGAATGGAAAGCTGACCTATGGCGACTCCCTTAACCTGATAACAGATACGCTGTATGGCCAGATGAACCGAAAATACAAATTCATCTACCTGGACATCCCCTATATGATAAAACTTCAAACCAACACTTTCGGGCGCTTTTCTTTTTACGGACAGATCGGATTTACGACCGGTTTCCGGATCAGTGCCAGAGCCAGGGATCAGTTTGATCCGGAGAACGGTGGTTCATCCGTGAATGAAACCAGCCTCATCTCTTCTGAAACCACCCTGATCCGGCAATCGATCATTTTTGGAGTGGGGGTGGAATATCATCTGGATGTCAACACACGTATCTTTCTGGGTGTCAACTACAGTAACAGTCTGAACAATATTCTGAAAGGCTATAATACTGCAACGGATCTGAATGAGAAGGCCCTGTTGAACTTTGTCGAATTTAACCTGGGGGTCCTGTTTTAAAGCCTATGAAGATCGCACTGGCACAGCAAAATTACGTGGTCGGGAATTTTGAGTACAATACTACCCTGATCCGTGCTGCTATTGCCCGTGCAGGTGAGGCCGGGGCTCACCTGGTTGTCTTTTCAGAATTATCGGTTTGCGGATATCCTCCGCGCGACTTTCTTGAGTTTGCCGATTTTACCGAGGCCTGTCTTGAAGCTGTCGGGGAGATTGCTCATGATTGCAAAACTATTGCAGCGATTGTCGGAGCCCCCTCAAGAAACCCGGGAGAGAAGGGAAAACCCCTGTACAACACAGCGTACTTTCTTTCGGATGGAAAAATCCAGGGAATGGCTCACAAAACCCTTTTGCCAACTTACGACGTATTTGACGAATACCGGTACTTTGAGCCAAACCGGATGCCCTATCAGCTGATCAAATACAGGGGGACCCGGATGGCTCTGACCATCTGTGAAGATCTGTGGAATGTGGATGATTATCCGTTGTATGTCAGGAATCCCATGGCAGAGCTTTCCCGGTTGAAGCCAACTGTGATCATCAACATAGCCTCCTCCCCGTTCCATTATAACCAGCCTGTGACCCGGCTGGATATATTATCCCGGAATGCAAAGCAGTATAAGCTTCCGCTCATCTATGTGAACCAGGTAGGTGGACAAACCGAGTTGCTCTTTGATGGCGGCTCGATGGTCCTCGCAAATGACGGAACTCTGATTGACGAACTCAAGCGGTTTGAAGAGGATCTGAAGGTGTATGACCTGGAAAATCTGCGGATCCCCGAAACACGAAACACGAAACACGAAACAATCCCTCCTCCTGAATCCGTGTCTTCCAATCCGGTATCCAGCATCCAGCTTATTCATTCCGCTCTCGTAATGGGCATCCGCGACTATTTTTCCAAGATGGGATTCTCCAAAGCGATCCTGGGTCTGAGCGGAGGGATAGACTCGGCAGTTACGCTGGCACTTGCTGCGGAAGCGCTGGGAAGCACACAGGTACGGGCGCTGCTGCTTCCCTCCCGGTTTTCGTCGGAACACAGCATCTCCGATGCCCGGAAGCTTGCCGGGAATCTGGGCGTACCCTGTACTGTCATCTCCATCGACGAGGCCTTCCGTGCGACGGAGTCCTCCCTGGAACCTCAATTTCACGGACTCCCTTTCAACCTCACCGAAGAGAATATCCAGGCCCGGTTACGGGCGGTGATCCTGATGGCCATGGCTAATAAATTTGGCTATATCCTCCTGAACACAAGTAATAAGAGTGAAGCGGCCGTAGGGTACGGGACCCTGTATGGGGATATGTGCGGCGGGATCTCGGTTCTCGGGGATCTTTATAAAACCCAGGTGTATGAACTGGCCCGGCACATCAACCATTCCGGTGAGGTGATCCCCGCAGGGACCATGACCAAAGCCCCTTCGGCCGAGCTCCGGCCGGATCAAAAAGATGCCGATTCGTTACCTCAGTATGAGCTTCTGGATCAGATCCTTTTTCAGTACATTGAACATCGCAAAGGGCCCCGGGAACTGGTATCCATGGGGTTTGACAGAGAACTGGTGAACCGGGTGCTGGGAATGGTGAACAGCAATGAATGGAAACGGCATCAGACTCCTCCTATTTTACGTGTTTCCCCTAAGGCCTTCGGCATGGGACGACGGATGCCGATTGTCGGGAAATATCTGTAGGGGCGACCTTGCTGTAGGGGCGACCTGCCTGTAGGGGCGACCTGACAGGTCGCCCCTACAGGATCACTGATTCCACGGATTTGATTTCCGGAACGGCCCGGATCATGGCGGTTTCAATCCCGTTTTTCAGGGTCATCTGGCTATGCGGGCAGTTGCCGCACATACCTGTTAACTTTACACTGACGATATTGTCGTCGGAAAGATCCACAAACTCCACATCACCGCCATCTGCCTGAAGATAAGGTCGAATCTGTTCGAGCACATTCCTGACTTTCCGTTCGAGTTCCTGGTTTTCTGCCATTGTTCTGGGTTTGTTGAAGGGTGCAAAATTAGTAAAAATCGCTAATCACTATTTCATAAATGTCTCCCGGACGGCATTGCTGATGGCGATCTGCTGAGCCACCTGCTGCGCCAGCTGGTCGAAGACTGCAGTTACCGGCAATGAGGGATCGGTAGCTATCGGTACGCCTGAATCTCCTGATTGGGTGATCTCCGGAACGATGGGTACCTGACCCAACAAGGGGATGTGCAGCTCTTCTGAGAATTTCTTTGCACCTTCCTGGCCGAAGATATAGTATCTCTTTCCTGGATCATCCGGTGGGATGAAATAAGACATGTTTTCTACTATACCCAGAATCGGGATGGAGATCTTATCGTTTCGGAACATGTCTGCCGCTTTCCTTACATCGGCCAGGGCCAGCTGCTGCGGGGTGGTCACAATGATCGCCCCTGTGAGCGGAAAATCCTGGATCAGCGTGAGTGGGATATCACCGGTCCCGGGAGGAAGGTCGAGTACCATGTAGTCCAGGGAACCCCACTCCACATCGGTAAAGAGCTGGCGCAGGGCAGTGGAGGCCATGGGCCCACGCCAGATCAATGCTTTCGACTGATCCACGAAAAAGCCAATGGAGATCAGTTTCATCCCGAATTTTTCCACCGGCTGGATGATCATCCGGTCTCCCTGTTCCCGTCCGACAGGACGGTGGTTCAGCAGTCCGAACATCATCGGGATGGATGGGCCGTAGATATCGGCATCAATCAATCCGGCCCGCGCGCCTGTCCGTGCCAGGGCGACCGCCAGATTGACAGCTATTGTCGATTTGCCAACGCCTCCTTTCCCGGAGCCGACGGCAATGATATTCCGTACCTCCTTCAGAACTTCATCCGTCTCTTTTCTCCTGGTGGTAACCCGTGAGGTCAGTTCCACCTCTACTTCAACATCGCTTCCCACATGCCGGTGAATCTCATCAATACAAGCCTGTCTGAGCTCGTTCTTCAACGGACAGGCAGGAGTAGTGAGGATTAGTTTAAATGAGACCATTTTGCCTTCAATGGCAATGTCGTCAATCATATGAAGGGTTACCAGGTCCTTCCCGAGATCCGGATCGATGACATGCTGCAGGGCAGACAGGATGCTATTTTTTGTGATTGTCATTAGGTGCTTATGGTCTTAGAATTCATGGAGTAATTCGTCATTCGTAATTCGTCTTGCTTCGTCACTGCGTTCCTCGCAATGACATCATTCGTAATTCAATCAGGGGGTTCCAGAAGTGTTTTTCAAAATCAACTACCTGGTCATCCTTTACGTCGATTCCTTCACTTTTCAATAACTGTTCCATGGTGCCAGGTGCGCCAAAATGGCGTTTGCCCGTCAGCATGCCATTCCGGTTAACCACCCGGTGGGCGGGAACATTCTCCGCCTGGGTATGGCACGCATTCATAGCCCATCCTACCATGCGTGCTGATCCGCGGGTGCCAAGGTATTCGGCAATGGCACCGTACGAGGTCACCCGGCCATATGGGATCAATCTCACCACAGAATACACGGATTGAAAAAAGGAGTGGTCCAAAACAGCTACAGATCTTTCTTCAGTTCCTGAAGGAACGCTTTCAAACGGTTCAGGGTATCGGTAATCTCCATGTTGCGGGCAACGTCATCGCGGTTCTGCCGAATCTTCTCCCGGGCCCCCTGCAGCGTATATCCCCGTTCTTTCACCAGGTGGTATATGATCCGGAGGGAGTTAAGGTCTTCTTTGGTATAGATCCTGTTCCCCTTACGGTTTTTCCCCGGTTTGAGGATATCAAACTCCTTTTCCCAATAGCGTATCAGGGAAGGATTCACCTCAAAGAGTTCGGCTACTTCTCCGATGGAATAATAGAGCTTTTCGATGCGGTTACGTGATTTCAGCATGTACTTGACAGGTTATCAATCCATGGATTGCGACGGGCGGGCCGACAGCTCCAGCATCAGCTCGAACTGGTCCGGGGTAATGTCGTTATAAAAGAAATAGATCGGATTCACAGCGATCGCGTTTTTCCGGACTTCATAATGGAGGTGCGGGGCGGTTGATTTTCCCGTATTGCCCACATATCCAATCACCTGCCCGCGTTTCACCCGCTGACCTTCCTGCACCAGTATCTTGGAAAGGTGTGCATAAACCGTGGAATAGCTGTACCCGTGATCAATCACCACCTGGTTCCCATACCCCCCGAAATTCCTGCCGGCTTTGACTATTAAACCATCACCCGAAGCGTAAATCTCAGTCCCTATCGGTGCTGTAAAATCCACTCCTTCATGAAATTTCTTAACCTTATAAAATGGATCCATCCGGGTTCCGAAATACGATCCGATCCGGGTAAGGTCCTTGTTGCTGACCGGTTGGATTGCCGGGATACTGGCGAGCATGTTTTCCTTGTTCTTAGCCATGGTAAAGACCTCATCCAGTGATTTGGACTGTACATAGAGCTGCCCCATGATCTTGTCCATCTTCTTCTGGGTCTCGATCATGATCTCGGAGTTGGTATACCCTTTCAGCTTTTCGTACCGGTCGATCCCGCCGATGCCGGCTTCCCGGATAGAAGAGGGAATAGGCTCGGACTCAAAGATCACCCGGTAAATATTGTCGTCGCGCTCCTGGAGATCCTTCAGTACGGTGGTGAATTTGCCCAGCTGATCATTCATGATCTCATACTGGAGTTGCAACTCGGCAATCTCACGCTTTTGCGCTTTTTCCTTTGGAGAATCCACGAAATTGTAAACGACCAGGAGAATGACTGCAGTAAAAACGACCCCGGTACTGATGTGCGATAGAAAAACAAGCAACCGCTTTTTTAAGGTATTCTGAACCCTGTCAAAGGTCAATGAGTGTTTATTGAAACGGTATTTAACCTTGCTCATCGGCTTATAAATGAAGAATCAATCAAAACAGCGGGGCTAATGGGAACAAAATTAAGTAAATAATTAACTTTGTGACCGTTTTCCCGGCGAATTTTAACTGACGTTTGTTAAATCTTTGTTAATCTTTTAGTTAATGGATTCTTCCACGGTACGTCAAACCTTTTTCGATTTTTTCAGGTCGAAGCAGCATCAGATTGTTCCCAGTGCCCCCATGGTGATCAAGGACGATCCCACGCTCCTGTTCACCAATGCCGGCATGAACCAGTTCAAGGATATCTTCCTGGGAAACAAGCCAGCCAGCAGCAGGCGCGTGGCAGATACCCAGAAATGCCTGCGGGTTTCGGGCAAGCACAACGACCTGGAAGAGGTGGGGCATGATACTTACCATCACACCATGTTTGAGATGCTGGGCAACTGGTCGTTCGGCGACTACTTCAAAAAAGAGGCAATCGAATGGGCCTGGGAGTTACTGACAGCTATTTATACGATCGACAAAGAGCGTCTTTATGTCACCGTTTTTGAAGGAGATCCGTCTGACGGGCTGAAGCAGGATTCTGATTCCTTTGAATTCTGGAAGAACCTGATTCCTGAAGAACAGATCCTTTATGGTTCAAAAAAGGACAACTTCTGGGAGATGGGCGATACCGGTCCCTGCGGCCCCTGTTCTGAGATCCATGTCGACCTGCGGCCCGGAAGGGAACGGAAAGCCCTGTCGGGCCGGGAGCTGGTCAACTCCGGGAATCCGCTTGTGATCGAGATCTGGAACCTGGTGTTCATAGAATTCAACCGGCAGGCCGACGGAAAACTAACTCCCCTGCCGGCCAGGCATGTTGATACCGGAATGGGATTCGAACGGCTCTGCATGGTCCTGCAGGGAACGGTTTCCAACTATGAAACCGATGTATTCCGACCGTTGATTACAGCCCTTTCGGAGATCTCCGGAATCGCATACGGTTCTGATACAACGGCCGATGTGGCGATGCGCGTGGTGGCAGACCACCTCAGGGCCATCGCGTTTGCAATTGCCGACGGGCAACTCCCCTCCAACGTCAAAGCCGGATATGTGATCCGGCGTATCCTGCGACGGGCTGTCCGGTACGGATATGTCTTTCTCCGGTTCCGGGAGCCCTTTATCTGTGAACTGGTCCCGGTGCTGACGCGGGAGATGGGCCCCTTCTTTCCCGAACTGGTCTCCCAGCAACAGCTGATCGGCCGGGTCATCCGGGAAGAGGAGAACTCGTTCCTGCGAACACTGGATCAGGGGATTCAGAAGTTTCAGCAATATGT
>Ga0163200_1000054_pt1 | contig 54656 bp, 49 predicted proteins | sample PL_2010_200m_FD_113535 | JGI IMG/M metagenome (GOLD analysis project Ga0163200, IMG submission 113535) | Freshwater microbial communities from Powell Lake, British Columbia, Canada to study Microbial Dark Matter (Phase II) - PL_2010_200m | ecosystem: Environmental > Aquatic > Freshwater > Lake ... | reverse complement strand
TGCTTATCTTCTTTCCATCGCTTTCTTCGGTTTATTCCAGGCGATTTTTATGGCCAATGCCGGAGGTGCATGGGACAATGCCAAGAAGGTCGTTGAAGTGGATATGAAGGAGAAGGGAACCGCTCTGCATGCAGCCTGTGTGGTGGGAGATACGGTTGGGGATCCCTTTAAGGATACCTCATCAGTGGCTCTTAATCCGATCATTAAATTCACCACCCTGTTTGGACTCCTGGCGATGGAGATTGCCATCTCCGAAGATTTCTTCCGGATGGCGCCTTACATTGGAATTGTATTTGGGGTGATTGCGCTCTATTTTGTTTACCGCTCCTTCTATAATATGCGGATCAGGAAAGGGGCGTAAGACGTAAGATGTAGGATTGCAGGTTGCCAACTGCCAACTGCCATCTGAAGATTTGAGGCATGAAGTAAAGCATAACACTTACTTCATGCCTTCGTTCTTTCCTGAGGCAACCTTTTCGTATTTTAGGGTTTGAAATACAGGAGCATTTGCTTCATGAAGAGTGAGGAGATTCTGGCCAGAGAGGTAAGGAAAAACAAAACAGGGGCGGTAGAGGAACTCTATGATCGCTATGCCCCCATGTTACTGGGGATCTGTATGCGGTATTGTGGAAACCGCCAGGATGCAGAAGACGTATTACATGATGGCTTCATCAAGATCCTGAAACATCTTCATACCTTTAAAGCAAGGTCGTCCGGATCCTTCGAAGGGTGGATCAGACGCATCATCGTGAACACGGCACTCAATTGGCTCCGTGACAATTCTCAAAACAGGAGATTTCTGGAGATTGACCCGGTGCGGGAGCGGATTCCCGACGAACCGGATGAAGTGGATTCATGGGAAGACCTTCATGAACTAATCGGTGAGGAGGAGATCATGCACATGATCTGTGAGTTGCCTCCGGGATACCGGACCGTATTTAACCTCTATGTTTTTGAAGATTATTCACATAAAGAGATCGCAGAACAATTACAATTTTCTGAGAGCACCTCTAAATCCCAGCTGTCCAAAGCCCGGGCTTTACTCAGAAAAAAGATCAGCGAGGTGTTAGAGAAACAAAAAGTAGGCTAATGAAACGAAGAACACATCCGGTTGATGACTTCTTCCGGGAAGCGTTGCGGGAACATCAGATCAAGCCATCTGATGCGGGGAGGCAACAATTCCTTCGTGAAGTTTCAACTACAAAGATCGGAAGCAGGAGCCGCCGAACCCGGTGGTTACTGGCATTCGCAGGGCTGGTTGTGGTCAGTACAGCGTCGCTGTTGCTGTGGATGACCCTTGCGAAGGAAGATCAGATCACCACCGCAGAAAGCGGAGTGGGCAGTGGGCGGCCGGCAGTGGGCAGTGGGCAGCCGGCAGTGGGCAGTGGGCAGGGTGCTGCCGTAAAATTGGTTGTACCGACACGTTCAATCCCCGTATCTGATACAGACCAGACGGCAAAAACGGATCTTCTGTCCGGAATAGAACTAACATCCGGTGTAGAACCAACTCCGGAACCGGATTCTTCGTCATTTCCCTCGTCAGAAATGCCACTCATTGATACCATTCATTTACCGGAAATTACTTCCGGGGAAGAATCTTTGAAACAAATCAAGAAAACCAGTGACTGGCAATTTGCAGTTTCGGTATACTATGCCCCGGAATGGATGTTCAATACGCTGGAAGGGGATAAATATGCGAACAACTTCGGACTGGAAGGTAGTTTTACCTATGGAAGGTATTCCTTGCGGACAGGCATCGGATTATCGCTCACCAAAGGAACCAATGAACTGATGGTAGAGTACAACGATTACCTGGGCACCTACAACCAGCTGGATTCCATTCAGTTTCACTGGGACGAAATGAACTATCATCTCCTCCCTACCTATTATCTTTCCATGAAAGATGTGTGGGACAGTTTGATGCAACTGGATTATCCCTGTGTCATTAAACGGTACACTTATCTGCAAATCCCTCTGATCCTGGGGTATGATGTCTTACAGAACAAATGGATGAGTCTCGGCTTCAGGGCAGGGCCTATTTTATCAATCCTTATTCAATCGAAGCAGCTCTCCGAAGCATACGATCCGGGAAAAAACCGGATCATCCGGATCAACCAGGTCACACCTGACAGGATCCAGACCAACTGGCAGGTACAGGGTGGGCTGAATGCTTCTTTCCGGCTTGCGAGACGGATCCGTCTTGAACTTGAACCGACTATCAAGTACTACTTTAACTCCGTATATGAAAAATCCGATGTAACAAAAAAACCGTGGTCGGCGGGTTTCCGTACATCTATCACCATTCAATTTTAATTTCCGGTCATGATCTCAGGCAACCAATCGCAATGGCTGTGTTTTACTGATAAGAGTTTCATTGCAATGAATCAATCAACCAGTGTTCACCTTTAAAAAACTATCGATATGAGACGCTTCATCTTCCCTTTACTATTCTTTGCTTTCATCATCCCAGGACTGTCGCAAACGGTGGTCACCCTTTCCGGGACCGTGACCGACAGCGCCACGGGGCTGCCAATTCCCAATCAGGCGGTTCAGATCACATCCGATTCATCCGGAGGCTTTTTCTATTTTAATGTTGTGTATACCAACCAGAACGGTTTTTACTTGGATTCAATTCCGCTTACTGGAGTGAGTTCCGGAGTCCTGTTTGTCACGACGATTGACTGCAACGGGTTCCCGGTTACCTACTCGCTGACATTTAACCCCGCGAATATGAACCTGGTCCAGAATTTCCAGATCTGTTCCGGAACCCCCTGTGAGGCCGGGTTTTCATATGTAAATACACAACCATTAACCCTCCAGTTCACTGATATTTCCACCGGCACGACCGGTCCCTGGTTGTGGCAGTTCGGAGACGGGACATCCTCCTCGCAGCAAAATCCTGCTCACACTTATGGGCAGGCAGGGTATTTCAATGTTACCCTGACCATTGGCGACAGCAGTACCAGTTGCTGGGATATGACCGCGCAAACGGTTTATGTGAGTGACACCACAGGTGGCAGTTGCGTGGCCGATTTTGAATACTACCCCGACAGTACAGGGGGATACACAATCTATTTTTATGATCAGTCCCTTGGCAGCATCAGCACCTGGTCCTGGGAATTCGGGGATGGTCAGAGTGCATCCGGTCAGAATCCGGTTCACATCTATTCTCAACCCGGTTTGTATACCGTATGCCTTACGGTGCAAGGCGTGGACAGTCTCTGTTATGATACCTATTGTCAGGTCGTTAATGTAGGTGGTTCCGGTGGCTGTCAGGCCCAGTATACCTATTATCCGGATTCATCTTCGAACTTCACACTTATCCAGTTCATTGATCTCTCTTATGGTGACATTACCAGCTGGTACTGGGATTTCGGCGATAGCACCTATTCCTCAGAGCAAAATCCTTCACACCTGTTCCCAGACGAAGGCACCTATTACGTTTGCCTGACCGTTACCGGGAATAATGCAGGAGTTATCTCTCAGAGCACCTGGTGCGAAGAGGTGGTGGTTGGAACCGGATCGGATTGTGCCAGTTACTTCACTTTCCAGAATAACGGATTATCCATCAGTTTCTCCGGGCATATGGTGAATGAACAACCAGCCACTTTTTCCTGGGACTTTGGCGACGGTGAGACCGGACAAGGACAGAATGTTATTCATCAGTATCCGCAATCGGGGATCTATTATGTCACCCTGACTACTGTGACCCAGAATCCGGCCGGATGTACCTGGTCCAGCGCGCAGTCTGTAGCCGTGGGTGACAGCACCCAGTGGAATCAACTATACGGACAGGTTTTCACCGGGAATTTCCCGCTGGAACTCGGGATCGTACTACTCTTTTCACTGGACACATCAGCTACTTTCGTTCCTTTTATAGATATCAGCGTGGTTGACTCTTTTGGTATCTATTATTTCCCGATGGTTCCTCTCGGGAATTACCTGATCTATGCGATCCCGATCACACCTGTCGGGTACCTCCCAACCTATTACGGAGACGCCCTCAACTGGCAGAATGCAACGGTTGTATCGCTCGGTCAGCCTGCAAATCCTTACAACATCAACCTGATTCAGGCTGATTCCTATAACTCAGGCATCGGAGGAATCAACGGGCAGATCCACACAACCGGCCTGAAAAGCTCGTTGGTTGATATGATCACCATGCTGCTGATGAATGAGGCAGGACAGGCAGTCACCTTCAGCCAGGTGACTGACCAGGGTGAATTTGATTTCACCGGACTGGATTATGGCATCTATTACCTGAAGGCAGAGATGGCCGGATGCCAGAGCGATTACATCAAGGTAGAGATTACTCCCGATCATCCCATTGTGGACGTAGTGATGACCCTCAATGGGAACCAGATCCTGGGGACTCGGGAACCTGTGGCGGTTCTGGACGCAGGTATGGTCTATCCGAACCCTGTCAGGAATGAGGCGCAGATCGCCGTGAAACTGAATGAAGGATCCCAGGTTTATATTGAACTCTACAACCTGTCGGGTCAGCGCGTCTATCAGCATACCGACTACCTACATGCAGGAACAACCACTGTTTCGGTTCCTGTTTCGCACCTCCGCGATGGCCTGTTTACCCTCCGGATCTATACCGACTCAGGGCTTAACCTCACCCGGAAGCTCCTTAAATCTCAATAATCTCCCACTATTCCGATCACGTTACAAGGCTGCCTGCTGACCCGGGCAGCCTTTTTTATTTTCAAAAAAGAGTGCATCTTTGTTTCAAGTTTACAATATGGATCATCGATCATCCGTTATGGAATCCCTGAAACCCACTATTGAGGAGATTGCCAGTGTAGCCAATTACCTTTGGCAAAAAGGGTGGGCAGAACGTAACTCCGGCAACATCTCTGCACGTGTTACCGGCATGCTCAGCTCTGGTTTTCAGATTTCTGCATCACCGGATGTTTCCTTGCTACAGGAGTCATTCAGCCGACTGGCGGGGGACCTTTTCCTGGTGACGGGAACTGGGTGTCGGATGCGGGATGTCTACCAGGAACCTGAAGACCATATTCTCCTGATCCGGATCACAACGGAGGGAGACCGGTACGAGATCCTCTTTCCTGTATCAGAGAAGATACCTGATCTTCAGCCGACCTCCGAACTGATTTCACATCTGATGATCCATCAGTACCTGAAAGAGCATAAACCGGCCCGGAAAGTCATTGTTCATACCCACCCCTCTGAATTGATTGCCCTGTCGCACTCCCCTGTCTACAAAGAGGAGCGTGTGTTAAACAGGCTATTGTGGGGGATGTTACCGGAGACACTCATCCTCGTTCGGGAAGGGCTGGGTGTCGTTCCTTACCGGACGACCGGGAGCATTGAACTGGCTCGCGCCTCCATCCGGGCATTACGGGATCACGACGTCCTGCTATGGGAGAAGCACGGATGCCTGGCTGTCGCCCCTTCGGCAACAGAGGCATTCGATCTGATCGACATTCTAGTGAAATCGGCAGATATTCTGTTCAAATGCCTCCATGCAGGTTATACGCCGGAAGGACTTACAGATGATCAGCTGGATGAATTGAGGCAGCGTTTCAATCATACCTGATGGGCTATTTCTCTTTGAATTCTGGAGCAAACTTGGTACTTTTGCCACCTGTTTTACACCCTACTGTTTACTAATTCACAATCCCTATGATTACAAATAATTTTGTCTGCAGGCACAATGGTCCGAACGCCTCCGAGATCAAAGTCATGCTGGAAAAGATTGGCGTTTCTTCGCTGGATCAGCTCATTGATGAGACGGTTCCCTCTTCCATACGGTTGCAAGAACCCTTGAGTCTTCCCGGGGGATTGAATGAATACGAATTTCTCAACCACCTGAAAGATATTGCATCACGGAATAAACTTTACAGAAGCTTCATCGGGATGGGGTATTACAACACCATCACGCCAGGAGTGATTCTCCGGAATATCCTGGAGAATCCGGGATGGTATACAGCTTACACACCCTATCAGGCTGAAATTTCTCAGGGACGCCTGGAGGCTCTGCTGAACTTTCAGACAATGGTATGCAGTCTGACCGGACTTCCCATCGCCAATGCATCGTTGCTGGATGAAGGGACCGCCGCCGGTGAAGCGATGATCATGTTATACAACTCCCGCAGCCGGGATGCTGTGAAGCGGGGTGCCAACAAATTCTTTGTTTCGGAAGAGCTCTTCCCGCAAACCATTGATGTGATCAAAACCCGTGCGGTTCCACTCGGAATTGAGCTGATTCTGGGGGATCACAGTGAATTCGAATTTACGGATGGTGTTTTTGGAGCTGTCGTCCAGTATCCGAACGGGAAAGGAGAAGTGGTCGATTACAGTCATTTCGTCGAAAAAGCTCATCAGAACAGTACCCTTGTGGCAGTCGCTGCCGACATCATGAGCCTGGTCATGCTGACACCTCCCGGTGAATGGGAAGCTGACGTGGTTTTCAGTTCCACACAGCGGTTCGGTATTCCCATGGGATATGGCGGACCCCATGCGGCTTATTTTGCCACAAAAGAGGAGTTCAAACGGAACATGCCCGGAAGGATTATCGGGATTTCGGTTGATGCCAATGGGGACAGGGCTCTCCGAATGGCTCTTCAGACCAGGGAGCAACATATCAAGCGTGAACGGGCCACATCCAACATCTGTACTTCCCAGGTTCTCCTGGCTATAATGGCAGGAATGTACGCAGTTTATCATGGTCCCCTGGGACTTACAAAGATTGCCCGACACATCAACATGCTCACTGGGGTACTTGCACAGGAGGTGGTGAAATATGGATACGACCAATTGAATCAATACTTTTATGATACCCTTTACATCCGGGTTCCCGAGGGTATAGAGATAGAAAAGCTCCGGCAGCTGGCCCTGGAGAATAAAGTCAATTTCCGCTATATTGACGGAAAACACATTGGTATCAGCCTGGACGAAACGACGGATCTGGCTGATGTCAACCTGATCCTTTGCATCCTGGCACTGTCGGCCGGCAAACTTTGTTCGGAGTTCATCTGCAACCCGAAAGAGTGTGAAAAGATTACAACCTTACCGGATAATCTGGTCCGTACATCCGGGATCCTTCCTCAAAACGTGTTCTCCAGCTACCACTCCGAGACCGAGATGATGAGATATATCAAGAGACTGGAGATCAAAGATCTGGCTTTGAACCGCTCCATGATCCCGTTGGGTTCCTGCACCATGAAACTGAATGCCGCGGTGGAGTTATTTGCCCTGAGCTGGCCGGAATTCGGGAACGTTCACCCGTTCGTTCCGCAAGAGCAGGCCGGGGGGTATCAGATCCTCATCCGGGAGCTGGAGAAGCAGCTTTGCATTGCCACGGGGTTTGATGCCGTTTCGTTCATGCCGAACAGCGGAGCATCGGGAGAGTATACAGGCTTGTTGGTGATCCGGAAGTACCATCACAGCCGGGGAGAAGGACACCGGAATGTTTGCCTTATCCCCTCCAGCGCACATGGAACCAATCCTGCGAGTGCTGCAATGGCCGGGATGGAGATTGTGGTGATCCAATGCGATGAGAAGGGGAATATTGATGTCAACGATTTGCGTGAAAAGGCAATGCTTCATAAAGACAACCTCTCCTCCCTGATGGTAACCTACCCCTCTACCCACGGGGTATTTGAAGAGGAGATCCTGGAGATCTGCAAAATCATCCATGAGAACGGTGGACAGGTTTACATGGATGGTGCGAATATGAATGCCCAGGTCGGGCTAACCAATCCGGCTATTATTGGGGCAGATGTCTGCCATCTGAACCTGCACAAGACCTTTGCTATTCCTCATGGCGGCGGAGGACCCGGGGAGGGGCCGATCGCAGTCGCCAAACACCTGGCACCCTTCCTGCCCACCCATGTTGTAGTGCAAACGGGAGGGAAAGAGGGAATCCATGCCGTGGCATCAGGACCTTATGGAAGTTCGTTGATCCTCACAATCTCATACGCCTATATCAAAATGATGGGAGGCGCCGGACTGACGGAAGCCACGAAACTGGCTATCCTGAATGCCAACTACCTGAAGGCTGCATTGAAGCCTTATTACCCCATTCTGTACACAGGGAAAAAGGGACATTGCGCGCATGAAATGATTGTGGATTGCAACGGGATTGCCAAAGAGACCGGGATCTCCGCGATCGATATTGCCAAACGGCTGATGGATTATGGATTTCACGCTCCTACTGTGGCTTTCCCTGTTCACGGAACGCTCATGGTGGAGCCCACAGAAAGCGAGCCCTATTATGAACTGAACCGGTTCATTGATGCCATGATCTCGATTAAAGAGGAGATCAATGCGATTAAATCAGGAAGTGCCGACAAAGAGATCAATGTGATCAAGAAAGCGCCTCATACTTCACTGATGGTTTCTGCAAATGAATGGACCCTCCCTTACTCGCGTCAGAAAGCCGCCTATCCCGCTGATGGACTGAAGAAGGATAAGTACTGGCCTACCGTGACGAGGATTGATGATGCTTACGGGGACAGGAATTTGATATGCGTATGTGAGGATTAATAGGATTTGATGATATAGATATCGGTATCGGATTCACCATCCTTCTTCTTTGGCTTTCCTTTCTGCCTCACACTCCTCCAGGTCCAGATCGAGTAACTTTTGTTCTATACCTTTCTTATCAGTCCATGTGAAGGTGGTATCGAGAACTACCTTTTTCCCATCTTTGTCTTTGACAATTTTGATGGCATAGGTCTTTTTCTCCTTTTTTTCGGTCTCCTGTGCCCCAACCTTGGCAGGTCTTGCTCCCAGGATAAAGATCACCAGCAATGCCGGGGTGATCAGGTTCTGAGGTAAGAGGCACCGTTCATGTCGAGGATACAGCCGGTCATGTATTCATTTCCTTCAGCAGCGAGGAGGAGAATTGCACGGGCGATCTCTTCCGGTTGAGCAATACGTTTCAGTGGACTCTGGATTTCAATTTCATTGCGTTTTTCTCCAGCCAGGCAGGGTGCTGTCATGTCGGTTTCCACAAAACCGGGAGCCAGCGTGAACACGTAGACCCCATGGGGGGCCAGTGCTTTTGCCATGCTCTGTCCCGTGGCATTCAGACCGGCTTTGGCTGCCCCATAGGCCCAGGCCGTCGGTTCCCCCCGAAACGCCCCGCGTGAGGTCACATTCACAATTCTCCCTCCACTCAGGCTGATCATCTCCCGGGCCGCCAAATAAGCTAAAAATGCAGGGCCCGTCAGGTTTACGCTGATGGTTTTATCCCAGTATTCCAGGAATGCATTTCTCTGCATGTTCACCATGTCGTGCTCATCGTAGATTCCGGCGTTGTTGACCAGGATATCGATTCTTCCATACCGGCCGATCACTTTCTCAACCATCCTGTGCAAATCGTCCGGATTTGCTGTGTCAGCCTGCGCGAGGAAATGATTGGTTCCCGGGAGGGATTTCAGAACCGATCCGGCAGCTTCTTTGTCTTGATTGAAATGAATTACGACCGTTGCTCCCGATTCAGCGAAAAGCCTGGCAGCTGCTGCTCCGATGCCACGGGAGGCGCCTGTGATGAGTATGATTTTATTATCAAATCGAATTTCCATGATTTTATAATACTAGAATGCGGATGAGGCAGATGCCTTTGGCAACACTGATTTACACGGATAGTTTATCAGTGTTTACCTGTAGAAATCTGTATCATCTGTGTTCTTAAATATACGTTATCAGTATTTCTTTCATTTGATTGTAATCATAGGTTACCGGGAACTCCGGGAAATCGTCCATCACGTTCTGCGGGGGGCGGAACAGGATCCCTACATCCGCCTGCCTGAGCATACTGGTGTCGTTGTAGGAATCGCCCATAGCGATCACCTGGTAGGTGAGGCTCTGCAGCGCTTCCACTGTTTTCCGCTTCGGGTCTTTCTGGCGGAGCTTGTATCCGGTGATCCGGTCGGTTTCATCCATGATGAGGGTATGGCAAAAGAGGGTGGGCCGGCCGAGTTGCTTCATGAGCGGATCGGCAAACTGGACAAAGGTGTCGGAAACGACGATCAGCTGCGTTCTCTCTTTCATCCAGGCGATGAATTCCAATGCTCCCGGAAGAGGCTTTATCTGGGCAATCACCTCTTGGATATCATGAAGTTTCAGGTCATGTTCATCCAGGATTTTCATCCGGAATCGCATCAGTTTGTCATAATCCGGTTCATCTCTTGTGGTGCGGCGAAGTTCCGGAATGCCGGTTTTCTCGGCTACATTGATCCATACTTCGGGAACGAAAACGCCTTCGAGGTCGGAGCAGATGATGTACATGGGATTAAGTTAGATGTCAGAAGTATGAAGTTAGAAGGTAATTTTTGAATGCCTTGTAATTGTTTTCAAGATCCTCAATATGTTCCGGGAGGTGGTCGATGCCTTCCAAACTGGGGGGAAGGTTGGGTTCAATATGCATGATCTTTTCGATCTCTTCCGGGAATTTGGCGGGATGGGCGGTTTCCAGGGAGATGCAGAGCTGACCTTTTGACTCCTCTTCCGGAATGGATCGGAGATAGTCCATCAGTCCGGCCCACCCAACAGCTCCGTGTGGTTCCAACAGGGTGCCATACTGCTGGTACGCATCCGCAATGGCTTGTCTGGTCTGTTGATCTGTAATGCTTACCGACCAGAGATCGTTCCGCATCGTTTCCATGTCGGCGGGCTTATCGATCACTCCTTTTTCATCCATCATCCCGCCATAGAGCGCCACCAACCTTGCCAGGTTGCTGGGATGCCCCACGTTCATGGCGCTGGAGATACAGTTTCTGCTGGGTTCAATCTTTTCATAGTTCCCGGAGTAGAGGTACCGGGGGAATTCATCATTCTCGTTGGTAGCAATTACGAATTTCTTCACCGGAAGACCCATCTTCTTGGCGAGTACACCCCCCATCATATCTCCAAAATTTCCGGAAGGGACAGAGAATATCACCTCCTCATCATGGTCCAGATCCCGCAACTTAGCAAAGGCATAGAAATAGTAAACGGTTTGCGGAACCAGTCTTCCAATGTTGATAGAATTCGCTGAAGACAGATTCAGAGACGTCAGTTCCGGATCGGCAAATGCCTGTTTGACCAGTGCCTGGCAGTCATCAAACTTGGCATCCAGTGCCAAAACCCGTACATTCTTCCCCAGGGTGGTCATCTGCTTCCGTTGCCTGGGTGTCACCTCGTTGCGGGGAAACAGCACCACGATATCGATGTTATCGATCCCATAGAAGGCATTGGCAACGGCGCTTCCTGTATCTCCTGACGTGGCGGTCAGGATCAACAGCTTCCTGTTCTCTTTTCGCAGGTAATACTGCATCAGCCGACCCATCATCCGGGCGGCAAAATCCTTGAATGAGGCAGTCGGACCCTGATCCAGCCGAAGAATGTACTTCCGATCATACACCCGTTCCAGTGGAACATCATAATCATAGGCATCCCTCATTATGGCCATCAATTCCTGATCGCTTATCTCGTCTTCCAAAAACCGCCGGGCAACGGCAAAGGCAATCTCATAATAGGGCTTCCTGGAAAACCCATAGATTTCCTCCAGCGGGAAAACAGGTATAGTCATGGGCATGTAGAGACCCCGGTCGGGAGCCTGACCTTTCAGAAGAGCCTGGCTAAAGGATACGGGTGTTGCCTGCAGGTTGGTCGAATAAAACAAAACCGGTCCTTCCATTATTCTTCATCCTTTCTCAACCGTGCCGATGAGGCTCCCCCAGCGGAATAATCCGGAGCAGTCACAAAAACCTTTTTCCCATCCAGAACTGAGAGTGCACAATCCAGGTCTTTGATCACATCATCCGGATGTTCTGCGCCCACACATAACCGGATCAGGTTTGGTGGAATATCAGCCAGCTTTCTTCCCTCCTCTCCCTGCTGGGAGTGAGTAGAGATGGCCGGAATGGTGGCAACCGATTTTATTCTTCCCAGATCCGTTGCCCGCCAGATGCGTGCAAAGGCGTCAAACACATCCCGTGTTGCCTGAGCACCGCCCTTCACATTAAACGACATCAAATGACCAAAGCGATTCACCTGTTTCCCATAAAGGGCATCATGCTCCGAATCAACCAGGAACATATACCGTGAAGCCAGTTCATTCAGAGGATGTGATTTCAGTCCCAGGTAGGCTACTTTCTCAACATGTTTATGGGTTTCCAGAAATTCAGCCACTTCCTGGGTATTGCGGCTGGTTGCATCCATACGTATCCGGAGAGTGCGGATATCATTCAGTGCAAAGAAGGCATTCATCGGCGAAATATTCGGGCCGTTATCCCTGTTAGGAAGCAGCTTGAGGTAAGTGGCAAAATCAGCCTTCATCTCCGGATTCTCAATGGTGGAGGTGATATTTTTCCGGGAGATGACGGCACCGGCAATGCTGCTTCCTCCGGTCGACATCGACTTGGTCACGGACTGGATCACAATATCTGCGCCATGTTCAATGGGACGAAGTAACGCAGGGGTGGCCACGGTGGCATCTATGATCAGGGGAAGTCCATACCTGTGAGCAAGTTCGGCTACGGCTTTCAGATCGAAAAAGGCCTGCCCGGGATTGCTGGGTATCTCACCATACAGGAAACGGGTATTTTCATCGATCAGGGATTCCCATTCGGAGAGATCGGCTGAATTAATGACTTTCCTCCACTCGACGGCACGCTCTATATTCTTGCGGATGGAAAACTGCTGAAAAGTTCCGCCATATACCTGTGTGGTTGCCACAAAGTTCATTGGCGCCGATGGTTTCTTCGGATCTACAACCAGGAACTGGTCCACCGTACACTGGATGGCGGCCATGCCTGAGGAGGTAGCGATGCAACTGGTCTCCACACCGGTGTTGTAACCATCGAGCAAGGCCATCACCCCTTCCAGGTAATACATGGTGGGATTGGCAATCCGGGAATAGCACCAGGTGGGAATTTCATACCCCAGCGCAGCTTCCATTTCATCCGAATCGCGGTAAGCCTGGGAGGTGGACATATAGATCGGTTCAATAATGGAACCCTGGTTGTAGTCCAGTGCCTCCTGCATCGAGTAGACGCCATGAACGGCAATGGTGTCGAACCGGCATTTCATCATCTCTTTCCGGTATTCAGCGTGCCATTGCATGGCGCGCCTGGCGGCATTCTTGTAATAACTGGTTCCGTCCGGTATCATAGAATCGTAAGTTGGTTCTTTCAACCGTAAAAGTACAATTTTTTACCTTGTGAAAAAATTTGTAATATTGTATGTATCTAATTTTTAATATATGATCGGATCTTATGTGCGTGTCATCCTGTGTATACTCCTTTCCCTTGTTTACACAACCGGTTCGAAAGGACAGTTGATTCAGGCACCGGAGGATTTCTTTGGTTTTAAACCCGGGTCTGACCGGAAATTATTTGATTACGAGCAATTGATTGATTACATGAAACTTCTGGACAAGGGATCCCTCCGTTTGCTCCTGAAGGAGATCGGAACCTCCCCGGAAGGACGGCCGATGTACATCGCGTTCATCTCTTCGGAAGAAAACATCCGGAACCTGGACAGCCTCCGGGAGATCAATCAGCAACTGGCAATGAATCCGGATCTGACCCCTTCACAGCGAAACGAAATGGTAAGGGAGGGAAAGGTGTTCGTTCTGGCGACGCTTTCCATGCATTCCACCGAGGTGGGGCCATCCCAGGCAGCACCATTAATCGCATATGGTCTCCTAACAGCTACCCATCCCGATACCTATTTCGTCCCTCCTCCTCATGATCCCATTGCAGAGAATGTGGATGCCGGCGTCTGGAACTGGATCGGCATCTTCGGATCCAATATGATGAAAGATATGACGCAGGCGGGCCAGAAAGGAGTCAGTCAGCATTACCTGTTCGACGACTACTGGCCTGGTTCAACCGAAACATGCATCTGGAAAAACGTGATCGGTTTCCTCACTGAAGCAGCCGGTGTTCAAACGGCCACCCCTATCTATGTAGAAGAGAATGAGCTCGATGTGATCGGGAAGGGGTTGGGTGATTATAAAAAAAGTGTCAATATGCCGGCTCCGTGGCCGGGATCGTTAACCTGCTGCTGGAACACGGGGTTTCAGTCTTTTTGACAGACCAGGAGATCGTTTCGGGATCGGTCAATGTTCCGCCCGGAAGTATAAGGGTTGGAAGTAGCACGTATACCAGGTGGCGATTTCATCATTTTCCGGGACGAGGGAGAAGGGAAAAAGCTGGACCGGCTGGTCGAACAACTCACCGTAATGCCGGAAATCCTTCTCCGCGAAGCCGATTTCCCGGTTTATTCCTTCACCGTGTCGCGAATCGCTCTTGTGGAAACCAATATGCACGACATGGATGCCGGCTGGACCCGGTACATTTTTGATCAGTACCACATTCCGTTTACGGCTGTAAAACCCGGTGATTTTGATCACACCGATTTTCACAAAGAGTACGATGTGGTGGTCTTCCCGAGTAACGCTAAATCGATCCTGATGGAGGGCCAGTACCGCTCGGAAGATGAGGTCTATCCGACCAGCTATCCTCCGAAATTTACAAAGGGATTGGAAAAAAGGGGATGGAACGGATGACTTTCCTAGAAGAAGGTGGGATCATCCGCTGACACTGGGGATGCCAGAAAGAGCCGGTGTATTTTTCAGGGGATCGCCTGTATTTTCCACTTCTATTCCACGGTTCGACATGGATCGCAGGGTGATCGGGAAATTCCCGGAAGAGGATATCGTACTCAGCGGATATTGTGAGAAGCCGGAGAAGCTGGCTGATAAGAGCGTTCTGGTCTGGCTACGAAAAGGGAAGGGACAAATGGTTCTCTATGGATTTAACCCCCAGTTCAGGGCATCGACCCAGGGAACCTATAAGCTTTTATTTAATGGGTTGTTGCTGGAGAAGATTAAGTGATTCCTAAGCAATTCTCTGTTAATCCGTTTGATGGTCTAAAGGTTATATGTACTGAGAAAATAAATTGTGATCTTTGTGTCTTCGTGCCTTCGTGGTGAAAAAAAATTTGAAACCGGGAATTCCAAAGCGACACCTGTTGCTGGTAGCGACTGCTGTATGGCTGTTTGCAGGTGGATTTTTACTTTACCGCGGAATCAGGATGATCCCCAGCGGGAGTTCAACCCTATGGCTAAAACTTCTGATCGCTGTGATTGCCGGATTGCTATTGTTTCATCTTCTTTTTCTGCGAATATCTCTGCGCCATATCACCCGCATCCGCTCACTTGAGATCCTGCGTCCTTGCGTTTTTTCTTTTTTCGATTGGAAAAGTTATCTGTTGATGGCGGTTATGATCTCTGCCGGCATTCTGGTCCGCAAAAGTGGCTGGATCGATCAGCAATGGATTTCCCTCTTTTTCATTACCATGGCCACGCCTTTGCTGCTGTCGGCGGTCCGGTTTTTCAGGGCATGGGGGAAGTATTGTGAAATAGTGAAATAGCGAAATCCAGGATCTAGCATCCGGTAGTGTTGTCATTGCGATCCCGAGTACTCGGGAGAAGCAACGGCATCCGGCATCCGATTTTTTTCTACCTTTGCCCTTTCAAACAGACCATTTATGAATTACGATATCATTGTCATTGGCAGCGGACCGGGCGGATATGTCGCTGCCATCCGGGCGGCTCAGCTTGGGTTTAAAGTGGCCGTGGTGGAACGTGCCGAACTGGGGGGCATCTGCCTTAACTGGGGATGTATCCCTACCAAAGCATTGCTCAAAAGCGCCCAGGTATTGAACTATTTTAAACATGCAGAAAGTTATGGTATCCTGGCTGGGGAAGCCAAACCCGATTTCGAGGCTATCATCAAGCGCAGTCGCGGGATGGCGGATCAGATGAGCAAAGGAATTCAGTTTCTGTTGAAGAAGAACAAGATCGACGTCCTGACAGGAACCGGAAAGGTAAAACCGGGCAACGTGGTTGAAGTTACATCAGTGGGCAGTGGGCAGTTGGCAGTGGGCAGCGAGGCAAAAGAGTTTACGGCGAAGCATATCATTATTGCCACCGGAGCGCGGTCGCGGGAGTTGCCTGATTTGAAGCTGGATGGGAAAAAGATCATCGGGTACCGGGAAGCGACGAACCTTCCGAAGCAGCCAGACTCGATGGTGGTGGTAGGATCGGGAGCGATTGGTTCCGAGTTTGCCTGGTTTTACAATACTATCGGTACGAAAGTCACACTGATCGAATTGCTGCCGAATGTGGTCCCGTTGGAAGATGAAGAGGTCTCGAAAACACTGGCCCGGGAGTTTAAAAAGGCAGGCATGGTCGTTATGACCGGCGCCACTGTAGAATCAGTCGACACCAAAGGGAAACTCTGCAAAGTGATTGTCAAGACCAGGAAGGGAGAAGAGATTGTGGAAGCGGAAGTGGTACTGAGTGCCGTCGGCATTGCCACCAACATCGAAGGGATAGGGCTGGAGGAGGTGGGGATTAAAACTGAAAAGGGGAAGGTACTGGTGGATGACTTTTACAGGACCAACATTGACGGATATTATGCTATCGGCGACATTGTTCACGGCCCTGCTCTGGCACATGTGGCCTCACATGAAGGGATCATCTGCGTGGAGAAGATCGCCGGGAAAGAGGTTGAACCGCTGGATTACGGGAATATCCCCGCCTGTACCTACACCCATCCTGAGATCGCCTCAGTAGGGATGACCGAACAGCAAGCGAAAGATGCGGGATACGAGATACGCATAGGAAGATTCCCTTTTACAGCATCCGGTAAAGCCACAGCAGCCGGAGCCCGGGGAGGATTTGTCAAGGTGATCTTTGATGCCAAATACGGGGAGTGGCTGGGAGCTCATCTGATCGGTGACAACGTCACGGAGATGATCGCCGAGGTGGTCGCTGCCCGGAAGCTGGAGACTACCGGAAAAGAGATCATCGAAGCAGTCCACCCCCACCCGACTATGTCGGAAGCAATCATGGAGGCGGTGGCTCAAGCGTATGACGAGTGTGTGCACTTATAGAGCAGTGGTGCAGTGGTGCAGTGGTGAGGTGGTGAGTAAAGAGATTTAAATCGAAAATCAAATTGCTTCTCCCGAGTACTCGGGATCGCAATGACATTAATCGGATCAATCGGAAATTGAATAGTGATGGAAATCATCAAGACTCCCCTGGCCGGTCTGCTGATCATCAAGCCCGATGTGTTTGAGGATGAGCGGGGCTATTTTTTCGAGTCATACAACAGGGAGAAGTTCATTGCTCATGGCATCGATGTGAATTTTGTCCAGGACAACGAGTCGAAATCGAAGAGAGGAGTACTGCGTGGATTGCATTTCCAGAATCCCCCGTTTGCCCAGGGGAAACTGGTGCGGGTGATGCGCGGTTCGGTGCTGGATGTGGCGGTAGATATCCGGACAGGGTCTCCCACCTATGGCCAATGGTCATCCATCGTCCTGTCTGGTCAAAACAAGTGGATGTACTGGATCCCGTCCGGTTTTGCTCATGGATTCCTGACCCTTGAAGATGATACGATCTTTTTCTACAAATGTACGAATGTATACAACAAGGAGTCGGAAGGGGCAGTCCGGTGGAACGACCCGGATCTGCGTATTGACTGGGGTATTGAGGATCCGGTGATCTCGCCGAAGGACCAGGTGGCCCCACTGTTCAGGGAGCTGGAGTCCGGGTTTTGAGGAACGAGAGACGAAGGACGTGAGACGTGAGACGTGAGACGTGAGATGTGAGATGTGAGGTGTGAGGTGTGAGATTTGGATAGGAAAGGTGTTCATGTCCAAAGATAGGTAAATGCATAGTATATCCGCGAAATCTGTGAAATCTGTGGTAACTAAATCCTGGAAATACCTTTTGTCGTTGGCTGTTCTTCTTTCTGCAGCCGGAGTGCTCATCTATGCTATATCCGATAGACAAGATCCGGAGCGGGATTATCAGGGGGCGTTTCAGCGGAATTATAAGATTTTCACTCCGGAGCTTCCGGAGGAGGCTGATTTTGCAGGAGAGAAGGTGCCGCTGGATGATCTGCTGGTTCGGGAGAGTCTCGACCGGGAGATTCTGGCCTTCACCTTTATGCACTCTACCACCCATCAGATGTTTAAGCGGGCACATCGATACTTCCCTATCATCGAACCAATCCTGAAGAAGAACAACATCCCTGACGATTTCAAATTCCTGGCTATTGCCGAAAGCAACCTGGTCAACAGTACGTCACCTTCCGGTGCGGAAGGGGTATGGCAATTTCTCCAGTCGACCGGCCGGAAATACGGGCTGGAGGTGAACGCGCAGATCGATGAGCGGTACAACCTGGTGAAGGCAACAGAAGCCGCCTGCCAGTACCTGCTGGAGGCGCACGATTCGTTCGGGAGCTGGACACTTGCTGCGGCATCGTATAACCGGGGATTTAACGGAATAATACGAGCCCTGGAGAATCAGCAGGTTTCCACCTACTATAACCTCTATCTGAATGAAGAAACGGCCCGGTATGTGTACCGGATCCTTGCAGCCAAAGAGATTTACCGTCAGCCGACAAAATACGGCTTTTACCTGAGCGAATCAGACTTTTATCCCCCAATTAAAACCTACACGATCAGGATCGATACCACCATCGAAGACCTTACTTCTTTTGCCATGAAACGGGGGCTGACCTACCGGATCCTCCGGGAGTTCAATCCCTGGATTCACAGCTACTCCCTGCCTAATAAATCTTGCCGTACCTATATCCTTACGTTGCCAGAGAAAGATGCGCTGAAGGTTTCCACTTATTCTGGTACCAAGCGACCGGAAACCTTTTTCCACGACACCCTGAAGATTAACCAGATTCACTAAGCGGAACAGCGAGGTCACAGTGGAAGAGCAGCTGGAGATTTACGGAGCCCGGGTTCACAATCTGAAAAATATCGATCTTACTATTCCTCGGAACAAGCTGGTAGTGATCACCGGATTGAGCGGCAGCGGTAAATCTTCCCTGGCCTTCGATACCATTTACGCAGAGGGTCAACGGCGTTATATGGAGACCTTCTCCGCTTATGCCCGTCAATTCATCGGGAATCTGGAACGCCCTGACGTTGATAAAATCAACGGTCTGAGTCCTGTCATCTCCATCGAGCAGAAATCAACCAGCCGGAATCCCCGGTCTACAGTCGGTACTATCACCGAAATTTACGATTTTCTCCGGCTTTTATTTGCCCGGGTGAGTGATGCCTATTCGTATAATACCGGGGAGAAGATGGTCCGTTATACGGAGCAGCAGATCGTGGAGCTGATCCTCTCCAACCATTCCGGAAACGAACTCCTCATTCTGGCTCCTGTTGTGAAAGGGAGAAAAGGGCATTACCGTGAGCTCTTCGAGCAGATCCGGAAACAGGGATTTTTGAAAGTGCGCGTGGATGGAGAGGTCCGCGAGATTTCCCAGGGCATCCAGCTTGACCGGTACAAGATCCATGACATTGAGATCGTCATTGACCAGATCCTGGTCAAGGAAGAATCACGGAAACGGTTGACCCAGTCGGTGGCGCTGGCAATGAAACACGGTAAGGACCAGCTTATGACCTCTGCCGTCGAAAACGGAACGCCAAGACATTACAGCCGGTCGCTGATGTGCCCCACCACCGGTATATCCTACGATGAACCGGAACCCAACACCTTCTCATTTAACTCCCCTTATGGAGCTTGTCTTACCTGTAACGGGCTGGGGACCATTTCGGAGATCGATATTAAAAAGATTATTCCCGATCGGAATAAAAGCATTAAAAAAGGTGGCATTGTGCCGATCGGAGAATACAAAAACAACTGGATCTTCAAGCAGATGGAGGCGATCGGGGAGAAATACGGATTCAACCTGAATACTCCCATTGCAGAGATTCCGGAACATGCCATCAATGTAATCCTGTACGGCTCCGACGAAGTGTTCAAGGTCCGGAACGACTACCTGGGGGTTACCTCTACCTATTCCCTCAACTTCGAGGGAATTGTCAGTTTTATCAACTCACAGCATGCAGAGGCAGCGCCGGCTGGTATCATGAAATGGGTGGGCAGTTTCATGAACAAGAAACCCTGTCCGGAATGTATGGGAACCCGTCTGAAGAAAGAGTCAGTTTGGTTCCGGATCAACGGGAAGAACATCTCGGAGTTATCGGAGATGGACCTGGTCAATCTTTTCGACTGGTTTGAAGAGCTGCAGGGATGTCTGGACGACCGCAAAAAGATCATTGCCAACGAGATCATCCGGGAGATTCAGAACAGGATCAGGTTTTTGCTGGATGTGGGCATCGGTTATCTGAAGTTGAATCGTACGGCCCGGAGCCTTTCGGGTGGCGAAAGCCAGCGCATCAGACTGGCTACCCAGATCGGATCACAGCTGGTGGGGGTCCTGTATATTCTCGACGAGCCCAGTATTGGGCTGCATCAGCACGATAACCTGAAACTGATCCAGGCACTGCAGAGCCTGAGGGATACCGGAAATTCTGTGATCGTAGTGGAGCACGACCGGGAGACCATCCTCCATGCCGACTATGTGATCGATATCGGCCCGTATGCCGGAATGCACGGCGGAAAGATCGTTGCTTTTGGTACACCGGAAGAGATCAGCCGGACCGACCACCTTACCGGAAAATACCTGAGCGGCAAGCTGAAGATACAGGTTCCTCCTTCACGCCGGGCTGGAAACGAAAAAAAGCTGACATTAAAAGGAGCCAGCGGACATAACCTGAAACAGATCACCCTCGAGCTTCCTCTAGGGAAATTCATCTGTGTGACCGGCCTTTCCGGCAGCGGCAAGTCTTCCCTGATCAACGAGACCCTCTATCCAATTCTGAGTCACCACTTCTATAAATCGGATCAGAAACCACTTCCTTATGAATCCCTGGAAGGGATTAAAAATATCGATAAGGTAATTGAAATCGATCAGTCCCCCATTGGCCGGACTCCCCGTTCCAACCCGGCCACCTATACCAAGGTTTTTGACGAGATCCGGAAGCTCTATGCCAATCTTCCGGAAGCAAAGATCCGCGGGTACAAGCCCGGACGATTCTCATTCAATGTAAAGGGTGGCCGGTGCGAGACCTGTAAAGGGGCCGGACTTCGGGTCATCGAGATGAACTTCCTGCCCGATGTCTATGTGCTCTGTGAAACCTGCCAGGGACGCAGATACAACCGGGAGACCCTGGAGGTCCGGTACAAGGGGAAATCGATCAACGACGTGCTCAATATGACCATCAACCAGGCGGTGGAGTTCTTTGAGACGATCCCGATGATTGTCAGGAAGATCGAGACCCTGCAGGCGGTAGGATTGGGGTATATTACGCTTGGACAACAATCGACTACCTTGTCAGGCGGGGAGGCCCAGCGGGTGAAGCTGGCTTCGGAGCTCTCCAAAACCGACACCGGGAATACTCTTTATATTCTGGATGAACCCACCACCGGACTACATTTCGAAGATGTGAAAGTGTTGCTTGGCGTATTAAATAAACTGGTATCCAAAGGCAACACCGTCCTGGTGATCGAACACAACATGGAGGTAATAAAAGTGGCTGATCATATTATTGATCTCGGTCCGGGAGGTGGCGAACGCGGCGGTGAAATCATCGCTGAAGGCACACCTGAAGAGGTCGTTGCTGCCGGAAAGGGGTATACGGCGCTGCATTTGAAGGGATACCTGGAAATTAATTACTTTCGCTGATCTGCAAATATAGTCTTCTATGCAACGAGATGGATTTAAGGTGTACGGCTATCGTTGGATTATGCTGTTCATCTATATGCTTATCGTGGCTGTGAACCAGTTGATCTGGATCACATTTGCTCCCATTACATCCGAAGCCGCCTATTATTATCACGTTACTGATTTGCAAATCGGGATGCTCTCCATGTGTTTCATGATCATATATATCGTAGTTTCAATTCCTGCATCATGGGTCATTGATACCTTTGGAATTCGTATCGGAGTTGGTACCGGAGCAATATTGACGGGGGTTTTCGGACTTCTTCGGGGCTTTGCCGGGCCTAATTACACCATTCTGCTTATTGCACAAATTGGCGTGGCTGTCGGACAACCTTTTCTTCTGAACGCCATTACAAAGTTGGCTGCCCGATGGTTTCCAATGTCAGAACGAGCAACTGCTTCGGGATTGGCTACTCTTTCCATGTATTTCGGTATTCTGGCAGGACTGCTTGTGACACCCTATCTGGTACTGAGCAATGGTATTGGTTCGATGCTGTATATTTTCGGGATCCTTTCTATCGTAACGGCTACGCTTTTCATCCTTTTCGTTAAAGAAAGACCCCGTACTCCTCCATGCCTTTCTGGACAGGAAGAACGTGCGTTGGTTTTTGACGGATTCAAGCGTACGATACGGACACGAGATTTTAACTGGCTGATGCTGATTTTTTTTATCGGGTTGGGTGTTTTCAACAGTGTAACGACCTGGATTGAGAACATTTTAAGTCCCCGGGGATTTACAGCTGCCCAGGCAGGTATCACGGGAGGACTTATGATTGCCGGGGGAATCATTGGTGCATTGGTAGTCCCTCTCCTCTCTGACCACTATCGAAAAAGAACCCCTTTTATCATCATCGCCCTTGCAGGCGCCACATTGGGACTTATTGGAATTACATTTACGCACAGTTATACGATCCTGTTGCTTTCCGGTGCATGTTTGGGATTCTTTCTGCTCAGTTCAGGCCCTATCGGGTTTCAGTATGGGGCAGAAATTACCTATCCGGCTTCAGAAGGCACCTCCAACGGGTTGTTGCTACTCATGGGACAAATATCAGGCATCGCTATGATTTTCGGGTTGGATATATTTAAATCGCCTGAAAACGGATCCATGACCAATCCGTTGATGCTTCTGATCGTCGGAATGATCCTCAGTGTGTTTATTTCTGGTAAATTGAAAGAATCGGCGTTCATGAAAAATCATGATTAACCGCCGGTAAATTATATTTTTTAAGGATCTCAAAAGGAGGCCGGTAGGATGTGTCCCGGCCTCCGCAACCGATCATCGTGAAGAAGATCGTAGCAAAGATTACAGCGGGAATTGTTTTCATACGATATTCAGATCCTATGTTCTATTCACAACTATATATAAACTATGCTATGGATAGAAAGCAATTCTTTTTTTGATGTCTTTTTCGTAAAGATCAGGAATTATTATCCGAACCGGGATCAATCCTAATATATCAGCAACCCTGCAATAAAGATCACTCCGCCGATCAGCATCAATAAAAGGGTGTATGGAATGATATCCTTCGCTTTCAATCCGGTGATCCCCAGCAGGGGCAGTGCCCAGAAGGGCTGTATCATGTTGGTGATCTCGTCGCCGTAAGCCAATGCCATGATGGATTTTGACAATGGAACTCCCAGGTTCTGAGCCGCTTCGACAATAATCGGTCCCTGAACGACCCACTGGCCTCCTCCGCTGGGGATGAAAATATTTACCACTGCCGCACTCAGAAAGGTAAACACCGGAAAGGACGTCACCGTTGAGACCGCCATCATGGAATTGGAAAGGATCTCCACCAGTCCGCTGTATTTCATGATCCCCATGATGCCAAAATAGAGCGGAAACTGGATCAGGATCCCCGATGCGGCACCCATGGCATCCCTGACCCGGTATAAAAACCTGGCGATGGTGCCACAAAACAGGAGTGACAACCCCAGTAATACAAAATTCAGGAAGTCGGGATCGATGACGGAAACATTGCCGGTACGGATGGCTTTATAGGTGGCTATCAACAAAAATACGAGTCCAAGTCCCATTCCAGCAATCTGCGAATAATCTATTTTTTCAACACCAGAAATCCCAGGAGTGAATACCGGTTCTTCTGATCTGGTTTCCCGAAGAACAGGTTGTACCGGCCCTGGATGTCTCCTGCCCATAAAGTACATCACGACCGGGAGAATGACCAGTAGCGCCACAGCGATAGAAATATTCATGGAGGAGAAAATAGTTTGCCCCATGTCAATGGATGGCAAATCTTTTCCAACCAATGACAGGAAATGTCCCTGCTCAGCAACTTTTAACGGAGCAGATCCCGATATTCCCCCATGCCACACCATCAGTCCTGAATAGCCGGCTGCCGCGATCAGGGGATAATTGAGCTGCATGTTTTTCTTGCCTGCATATTCTGCTACTTTCCGGGCAAAGATGGCCCCGAAGATCAGTCCCAGTCCCCAGTTGAAGAAACTGACAAGCAGGGTGATCAGGGTGACCAGCAGAGCTGCCTTCGCTGTCGAGGTGCAATAGACAAGGATGCTGTCGATGAGTTTCTGGGCAACAGAAGTGGAAGCAAGGACATACCCCAGCACGAGGATCAGCATCATCTGAACGGCAAAGGCCAGCATGCCGGGATTCCACAACCCCTGATACCAGAATCCCACGAGCTGCAACAGGTGATTCTCCGGTGCTTTGGGGTTATCTGTCAGGAAGAGTGCCAGAAGGAAGGTTAGGATGGTCAGGAAGATGGCTATCGTAAAGGTGGATGGAAACAGTTTCCGGATCCCTTTTTCAAATGCCCGGATTAAATCCATATGATGATCTTTTGTTGGTAACTCACCTTTTTATTCTGCAGGAGGCAGTCTGAATGCCGCCATCTCCAAGCTGTTGCGGACCAGCAACACATTCCCCGCCAGGGCCGGGTGGTTCCAGGTCTTTCCTCCAATCGCTTTGATCCGTGCAAGTTCAGTGAATTTGTCAGGGGTGGCTTCAACCAGTGCCAGGTCCCCTTTTTCCGACAACACCAGCAACAGATTCTGATCGGCCAGCAACAAGATCCAGCCCCGGTAACGATCCCCCTTCCACATGCGTTTGCCGTCCTTCAGGTCCAGGCAGGCAAGGCTGGGACCATCGAACCCATATGCGTACCCTTTGTGTATCACATGGTCATTAAAGTTCACTTTCATTTTATCTGATGTCCACAGCTCTTTGATCGAATATCCGTCCCCCTGCTGCGACACCGAGACACGACGTACGCCAGTGTATTCCTGACTGAGCAACAGGTCTGCGTGACCGATCAAGGCCGGCTGTAAGATACGATCTTCAATCGGCCAGGGGTATTCCCAAAGTTGTTTTCCGGTTGCCGGGTCGACACTGATCATACCTGAGGCGCTCATCAGGAGTACCTGTGGCACTCCTTCGATAGTCACCAAATGCGGTGAACTGTAACCTGAACCGCCGTCGGGCCCAAACCAGAGGGGTTGACCACTTTGTACATCATAGGCAGCCAGTTTGCCTGCCAGGGCAATGATTACCACATCCCCTACCACAAGCGGAGAACTGGTAAAGCCCCAGGTGAGGACCTTCACCCCGGCGTCGGCTGCTGCATTGCGTGTCCATATCAGGGAGCCGTCATCGGCATTCAGCACATTCAGCAGTCCCGTGCCTCCCAGTGTACAGATGCGATCGCCAGCCAATGTTGGCGTGGAACGTGGACCGGCACCGGCATGCGAATCCCAGAACCTGACTGAGTCGCGGTGCTGCCACAACGGTTCGCCCGTAGTCAGGTTATAACAGGATACGAGCTCATACTCGCCGCGCTGCTCCTGGGTATAACATGCATTTCCTCGGATGGCGAAGGAGGAACACCCCGGTCCGACCGGTCTGCGCCATAGTTCTTTCAGAGGATGGGCTGACCAGTTCGTGCCGATTTTCAGACCACCCACGATGCCATCTCGATCCGGTCCCCGAAACCCGGGCCATTCAGTAGAGGTTATCTCGGCAACCAGGACTGACATGTTTGCAGAAGACTGACTGCCAGCCTGTTCCAGCAACCGATCCTCAGGGGTCTTTGCCCACCGCCAGTTCAGTTCATGCTGCCCCACTCCGTTCATTCCGTCGGTCCGGAGGAATACCCAGAGCCCTGCCGCAACCAGAATGGTAACGACCATGGTCACCCGGCGGATTGACGGGGAGAGCCGGCTCGTTGCTACTGCCCAGATCACGAAAGCCAGGCACATGACTGGGATGGAAAACATGATGAACATCAACCCCATGTTGGATGTGGCGATCGATTTATCAAGGAGGAACGACACCGCATACAGGGCTACTATCATCAGGAGTAACGCGCCCACTCGCTCAAACCAGCGGGCACGGCTAAAAAACACCCACCAGACGATAACGGCCAGTACACCTGCCAGGCTTCCCACCACTCCGATCATCATCATCTCGTCGTTAGGAAAAATCCTGGGAAGCACAAACCAGACCAGCCACTGTAGGATCACGATTACTACACCGGGCCAGAGCCGGAGCGGCTTCCGTTGGATCGGTTTATCGGTTTGTACCTGTTTTCTTTTTGATAACATGTCGCCCGCTTTTGTTAATCTTTGTTACATGGATGGTCACATCAAAGGACAGGCTCTGTAGTTGGTACATGAGGGCCGATTGACTCTTCCCTGACCGGAGATGCTATTTGGTGGTTGCCCCTCCCATTTTTGTCAACACACTGTCGACCGGTTCCCACAATTCGATCTTGTTCCCTTCCGGGTCCATGATGTGTACAAACTTTCCATAGTCATACTCCTCGATCTCATCCACGATCGTGACCCCGTTTTTCCGGAGTTTCTTTACCAGCCCTTCCATATTCTGCACCCGGTAATTGATCATAAACTCCTTTTCTGACGGATTGAAATACTCTGTCTCTTCTGCAAACGGGCTCCACTGGAGGTAATTGATCTCCTCCGGCCGGTTGGCGTTCCGGAATTCAAAGGAGGAACCGTAGTCATTGATAACCAGTCCCAGGTTCCTGCCATACCATTCCCGTGCCTTTTGGGGATCTTTCGACCGAAAGAAAATCCCTCCTATGCCAGTCACCATTGGTGTTGTGTCGTTCATAACAGTTTGTTTTTGAGCCATGTTATCACTGTCTGCGTCGCTGGTGTCGTTTGAATTGGTCGCTGTGTTGCAACTTGCTGTCAATAGTGCAAGAAAAACTAAAATAATGATATTTTTCATGGCATCCCAAACATTCCCAACCGAAGCGCTGAAGCGCTGTTCAACTACAATGGGGTTGGTGGATACTTGTTCATGTACCATAAGCAAATATAGGAAGTTTATCTCTGATCGCTATCCGCGACTCATCCTTTCATCATTTCACCATTTTATTATCTTTGTTTTCCCAAAACACTACTGCCATGAACATCGACGATCTCGAGATGCTGAAGAGCAAGTTTGAGGAGAGGACCTGGTCGGAGACCATCAGCTACGATACCTGGGAGATCTTCAAGGTGATGTCGGAGATGGTGGAGGGGTTCGAAAAGCTGACCCGGATCGGCCCGTGTGTTTCCGTTTTCGGATCTGCCCGGACGCTGGATAATCACAAATACTACAAACTGACTGAGGAGATTGCTTACCTGCTTACCAAAAACGGGTACGGGATTATCACCGGAGGCGGCCAGGGAATCATGGAAGCCGCGAACAAAGGGGCCCATTTTGCCGGAGGAAAATCGGTGGGGCTGAATATCGCCTTGCCTTTTGAGCAGAAACCTAATCCGTTTATCGACAGCAATAAATTGATCACCTTTGATTATTTCTTTGTCCGGAAGACGATGTTCATGAAGTATTCGATGGGTTTCGTTTGTTTGCCCGGAGGTTTCGGCACACTGGACGAGATGACCGAAGCCATCACATTGATCCAGACAAAAAAACTGGCCCCGTTTCCGATTATTCTCGTGGTGAAGGAGTACTGGGCAGGGTTTGTGGAATGGACGAAAAAAGTGCTCCTGGAAGCCAAAAACATCTCGCCCGAAGACCTCGACCTTTTCACCCTGGTAGATACGGCAGAAGAAGCTGTCAATGTGATCAATGAGTTCTACCGGAAATATGCCCTGAAACCAAACTTTTAACTACCTTTGCAGGTGTTAACACTCCTTCATGCCCAGAAAAAAAGCGGAACTCCGGCGTGAACCGGACCTGATCATCCAGGCGATCGTGCAGGGGATGCTGGAAAAAAAGGCCAAAAATCCCGTTGTCCTGGACTTCTCAAAACTGAATCATGCTGTGTGCGATGCTTTTATAATCTGTCATGGCACCTCACGGCCCCAGGTTGAAGCTATTGCAGATGAGGTGATCCGTGAGGTGAAAAAAAGGACCGGAGAGATTCCCTGGCATAAGGAGGGATTAGAGAATGCGGAATGGATTTTGATTGACTACATCAACGTAGTGGTCCACATCTTCCAGGAACTCCGCAGGAACTTCTATAACCTTGAGCAATTATGGGGTGACGCCCGGATCGAGAAGATTGAATCCCCCTGACAAAGCAGTTTTTATACGAATGTGATCAAGACAGAATGGCAAAAAACGAAAAAGAACCAAAAAATAAAGGGAGCTTCCCTCCCAATCTGACTCCGAAGAAAGGGAAACCGAAATTCAGTTTCTACTGGATCTATGCAATCCTGGCGGTCATTTTCATTGCCATCCAGTACTTCAATTATACCAGTCCGGTCAAGGAAATTTCATGGCCCAGGCTGGAACGGATGCTGGAGAAGCAGGATGTGCAGAAGATCCTGGTTGTGAACAATGAGAAGGCCGAGATCTTCATCAAAAAGGAGAAGATCATGACTGATACTGCTTACACTGAATTCAACAAGAAGGGGATCGGCACTTCCACTTCCCAGGACCCTCAGTATTATTACCAGATCGGATCGGAAGATATTTTCAATACGCTTTTAAAAGACACCCGTGATACCCTGATCGTACGTATGGTTCGGCAAGGGATTCCCATTTCGCAAGTGGATGAATTCAACAAGCAGTACCCTTATCCCCCTGACAATACTAAGCGGAAAGATGTGTTCGGTGATATCCTGAGTTATCTCATCCCCATTGCCATCCTGATCGGTGCCTGGTTCCTGATCATGCGTTTCATGAGCCGGGGTGGCGGGGGTGCCGGAGGACAGATCTTCAACATCGGGAAATCCAAGGCCCAGCTCTTCGATAAAGACACCAGCGTATCGGTGACTTTCAACGATGTAGCCGGACTGGAAGAGGCTAAGGTGGAGGTGATGGAGATTGTTGACTTTCTGAAGAATCCGGGGAAGTACACCCAACTTGGTGGAAAGATCCCGAAGGGAGCATTGCTGGTCGGGCCTCCGGGTACCGGGAAGACCTTGCTGGCCAAAGCAGTAGCCGGGGAGGCCAAGGTTCCTTTTTTCTCCATCTCCGGTTCTGACTTCGTGGAGATGTTTGTCGGAGTTGGTGCTTCGCGAGTACGTGACCTCTTCAGGCAGGCGAAAGAGAAGGCTCCCTGTATCATCTTCATTGACGAGATCGATGCGGTAGGTCGTGCCCGTGGCCGGAACCAGATCACCGGTGCCAACGATGAACGGGAGAATACCCTAAATCAGTTGCTGACCGAGATGGACGGGTTCGCTACCAATGCCGGTGTAATCATCCTGGCAGCCACAAACCGGGCCGATGTGCTGGACCGTGCACTCATGCGGGCCGGCCGGTTCGACCGCCAGATCTACATCGAATTGCCCGATCTGGGGGAGCGGAAGGCCATCTTCAAAGTTCACCTGAAACCATTGAAACTGGATACCGAGGTGGATGTCGATTTCCTGGCCCGCCAGACCCCGGGATTCTCCGGTGCCGATATCGCCAACGTATGCAATGAATCGGCTCTGATCGCCGCCCGGAAAGATAAAAAAATCATCCAGAAACAGGACTTCATGGATGCCATCGACCGGATTATCGGAGGACTGGAGAAACGGAGCAAGATCATCTCGGCCCATGAGAAGCGGGTTATTGCCTATCATGAATCGGGACATGCGGCCATCAGCTGGCTTCTGGAGCATGCGCCTCCCCTGGTGAAGGTGACCATTGTTCCACGCGGGAAGGCTCTGGGTGCTGCCTGGTATCTCCCCGAAGAGCGTCAGATCACCACCTTTGAACAGATGTACGATGAGATCACCGCTGCTGTCGGCGGGCGTGCCTCTGAGGCGGTATTCTTCGGCAAAGTCTCAACCGGGGCTTTGAACGACCTGGAGAAGGTAACCAAACAGGCCTATGCCATGGTGGTCTATTTCGGGCTGAACGAAGCGATCGGAAATATCAGCTACTACGACTCCACCGGACAGACGGAGTTCTCGTTCCAGAAACCATTTTCCGAAAAAACAGCAGAAATCATTGATCAAGAGGTCAGGAAGATCGTGGAATCAGCATACAAACGAGCCAAGAAACTGATTGCAGAACACAAAGACCAGCTGGAACGACTCGCGAAGGTCCTGCTCGAAAAAGAGGTGATCTTCCGGGAAGACCTGGAACACATCTTCGGAAAACGTCCTTTTGACAAAGAGGAGGAGAAACTTCTTCCCATGAGCGATTTGGCTGCATCTAAACCAGCACCTAAACGGACCTCCAAACCCAAACCCAAACCGAAAAAGGAATCAAACGGTTAATGGAAGAGAGCACATCACGGGAACAGATCCTGAAGAAGATCCGGAATGCATTGATCGAGAAGAACGATCCACCCTACCCTATCCTGGATCAGGAATCAGGTGTTTTCCCGGAGATGACCGAGTCGCTCGATGTAGTCTTTGCCCAGGCCCTGGTGGATGTTGCCGGTAAGTTTGTTTACTGCGAAAGTGAAGATGATTTTCTGGGGATACTGAAATCCTTTATCCTGGAGAAAGACTGGCCCCTTCTTTACTGCCTGGACCCCGTTCTTCAATCCCGGCTGAAAGAGGTCGGCATCCCGTTTGAATCAGATCCTGAAAAGCTTACGGAAGCCCGTATCGGGATTACCCGTTGTGAATCGCTGATCGCCAGGTTCGGAAGCGTTATGGTATCTTCCCAGCTGAATCCGGGCCGGAAGATCTCTGTTTTTCCCGATATTCACCTGGTGGTCGGATATACGTCGCAACTTGTTCCGGAATTGAAGCAAGCCTATCAACTGATCCGGAAGAGGTACGGGGCGAATTTCCCCTCGATGATCACCCTGATCACGGGGCCCAGTCGTACAGCCGATATTGAAAAAACCCTGATTCTGGGAGCGCATGGCCCCAGGGAGTTGTATGTATTCTTGATTGAAGACTCCGTCCATGGCTCCATCTGAAAAGGAAAAGGAACAGTGGGAGTGCCTGTTCGCCTCCAAAGTTCTCTATCAAACAGAGATTCTCAAATCTCTATTGGAAGAGTGCGATATTCCAGCCGTAACCATTAACAAACAGGACTCTTCTTACCTGTTCGGTGATATTGAGGTCTATGTCAAGCGGGATGATATTCTCCGGGCACAGCTGATCCTGGAAAAGTTTCTGGCAGATGAGTAATTTCTGGGCACGCACCATTACCGGACTCTCGATGGTCTTCCTCCTGCTGGCAGCTATGGCGTTCAGTTACTGGCTCCTTGGGATCTTATTCTGTGTGGTCGCCCTCGTTGGATTGTGGGAGTTCTATACCCTGTTCACTTCCGGTACAATCCACCCACAGCGGCTTTACGGGACAGCGGCAGGGGCCATCATCTACCTGGCCATTGTGGTGGTTTCCCGTGTTGATATCTCCGGCATCCCTTTCAATCCTGCCTTCATTCCTGTACTGGTGGCAATCCCGGTCCTGTTTCTTCCCTTTGTTCTTGAGATCTTCCGTAAGCAATCGCATCCCCTCTTCAATATCGCTATCACGGTCACAGGCATCCTCTATATCCCTGTCCCGCTTGCTTTGCTGAACCTAATGAATGGACCGGATGTTGTGCGTTTCCAGCAATTGCCGATCCTCCTCACCGGATTTTTCATCCTTACCTGGTTTTACGATACGGGTGCGTATCTGTACGGGAAACAGTTTGGTAAACACAAACTTTTCGAACGGATCTCTCCGAAAAAAACCTGGGAGGGGACCATTGCCGGTATTGTGGTAGCCCTTCTGACGGCTGTAGGATTGCATTGTATAGCCCCGGCTATTCCCCTGATTGACTGGTTGATCATAGCCATCCTGATCCTTGTATTCGGGACCTTCGGTGATCTGGCCGAATCGCTGTTCAAACGAAGTCTTGACATCAAGGATTCAGGGACCATCCTGCCCGGGCACGGCGGGATCCTGGATCGGTTCGATACCATTTTTATCTCGGCCCCTTTTGTATTTTTGTACCTCGTTTTACGCAACCTGATCTGATTCCATGACCATTCACAACGAAGGATATAAGACCATCTTCATCGCATTCCTTTTTGTAGCCGTCGTATTGCTGACCCTCAACCACATTTTTCCGGAACAGACCTGGTTCCACTATTTTCTCTATGTCCTGGGAGTATGGTTTTTCCTGATGATCGTCCGGTTTTTCCGCTCTCCGAAACGTGAAGTCAATGGCGGAAAGAATGTGATTATATCGCCGGCCGACGGCAAGGTGGTAGTGATCGAACGGACTGTTGAACCGGAACTGTTTAATGAGGAGCGGATCCAGGTTTCGATCTTTATGTCGGCCATGGATGTCCATGTCAACTGGTTCCCCATCTCGGGAAATATCACCTATTATCACTACCATCCCGGCAAACACCTGGTGGCTTTCAATCCCAAGGCTTCCCTGGAGAATGAACGGACCACCACAGTCATTGAAACGACAGACGGAAAAGAGATCCTGATCCGCCAGATCGCAGGAGCAATAGCGCGCCGGGTGAAATGCTATCCGGTGGTCGGTGAGCCTGTGGTCCAGGGCGATGAGCTGGGATTCATCAAGTTCGGCTCGAGGGTCGATCTGCTCTTACCTCTTGACGCCAAATTAGCTGTTCAGATCGGACAAAAGGTAGTCGGAAAACAGACAGTTATCGGCCATTTAGTCTGATCCGACAGCTCCGATTTCAACGCTATCCGCCTCAGCAGGTAATCATTATCCATCCATTGCTCTTCCAAGGAATGCGTTCAACGGATGCATCGCGTTGAATACCTTCAGGACGAAATCCGGGAAACCCGGTTCAGTCAGTTGGGTTTCCGTCAGGTGACTGGAGATGGTGAAATGCTTGTTCTTCAGGATATCCAGATCCGGAAAATCGGCCGGGAAATCCTTCGGTGATTTCTTTAGCTTGTCCATTTCATCCAATCCACCAGCGTATTTCTTCAACTCTTTTATCCCCAGGATCGCCTTGAATTCGGCTATGTTATAATAGATCTCCTGCCGGATCTTCTTCAGTTTTTCGGGATCAGGCATATACACTCCGGCAGAAAGGAGTGATTCTTCCGGCTGGATGTGGATGTAGTACCCCGGTCCGCAGCTTTTTCTTCCGGCTTTTGTAATCCAGGCCCCGAAATTGTTTTTATAGGGAGCTTTGTCCTTTGAGAACCGTACGTCCCGGAAAATCCGGAACATGCAATCCCGGGCCGTCACAAAATTCACTGACGGATCAAATCGGGCTATATCGGGGATCACGGTATTCACCAGTTTTTCCACTTCCAGTTTCGCTTCGTCGTACCATCCTTTATTCGCCTGAAACCATTCCCGGTTGTTATTCTTTTCCAATTCTTTGAGGAACGATAATACCAGTTCAGTCATGTGTTGGTTGTTTTTCACAAAGGTACAGGATATGAATCAAGAAAAAAACTTCCGTATCTGATTAACCTTTCCCCCTTATTCCGGATTAATGGGAAAAAACAATATGAAGTGGCTTTGGGTGTGTTTGCTCATGATGATGCAAACGGGAACAGGAATTGCTTCCGGAGGGGATTTCATCCCCGGCAGCCGGGCGGCAGCAATGGGCCGAACAGCTGTGGCCTGTCCCGGGATCTGGTCGGGTGCGACCAACCAGGCCGGGCTGGCCTGGCAGGAAGGATGGCAAACCGGGTTCTTTGCCGAAAACCGGTTCCTTCTGAAAGAGATGGGTTATGGGGCGCTGACTCTTTCCTGGTCAGGCCAGCCCGGGGCTTTCGGGATGATCCTGCTGTACCACGGGTGCCAGCAATACAACGAATTAAAAGCCGGGGTCTCCTATGCCAGGAAGTTCGGCAAGTGGTTCAGCTTTGGGATCCAGCTCCATTATTTCCGGTTTCAGATTACCGAAGGGTATGGCAGTCGCGGAGTGGTTTCCTGTGAGATTGGCTGGATGGTTAAACCCAACCGGTCCTGGACGGTTGGCATGCAGGTTTGCAATCCGGTGCCGATCAAGCTCACACAGTATCCGGAAGAGCGGTTGTCAACGGTCTTCCGGATAGGAGTGGGCTATGATCTGGCAGGAAAGGTACTGGTCCTGCTGGAGGTAGAGAAAGACCTGGAGCATCCGCTGGTGATGCGAACCGGGTTGGAGATACGCCTGGCTAAGGGTTTCTGTGCTCGGATCGGGATGCACTCCGGCCCATTCACTTTGACCGGCGGGGCAGGGTTGTCGCTGGGAAGGCTTTCGGTAGATATCGCGACAGAGTATCATATGGTTTTAGGGTTCTCTCCCGGGATATCAGTTGGATATACATTTAAAAAGACATTAACCACAGAGTGCACGGAGAAGACACGGAGGCCCCAGAGAAAAAGGAAGAGTACCACCTATGAATGATCAAGAACTTACAGGATTAATAATAAAATGTGCTATTGAGGTGCATAAAGAGCTTGGTCCGGGATTATTGGAATCAGCGTATAAGGAGTCCTTGCATTTCCTGCTTATAAAGTATAGGCTCAGGGTTGAAAAAGAAAAACCTTTTCCACTCATTTTCCAACAGATTAAGCTGGATTGTGGATATCGTGTTGATTTGCTGGTTGAAGAAAAGATAACTCTTGAAATTAAAGCCGTAGACTGTTTGAGTCCGGTCCACCTTGCTCAAGTACTTACCTATTTGAAATTATCAAAATTACGTGTCGGCTATCTTATAAATTTCAATGTGTGCCGTTTGACTGATGGCTTAAAACGTGTAGTCAATGGATATTAACTCTGTGTTCTCTGTGCATTCTCCGTGCCCTCCGTGGTTTAATAAAAAAAATATATGAAAAACAGAATCATTATATTTATTGGATTGATGTCTTTTATATCACATATAATCTCACAGGATTTTGAAGATATTTTTCTGGAGGAAATCGCAATCACACAAATAGAAGCTCAGGATCTGGAACCTGACGAAGAGGAACTCCGGGAATATCTCTCCCAAAAGAAAAAGATCAACCTCAACCGGCTGGATCCAACCGACCTTGAAAAGATACCCTTGCTCACGCCTCAACATATCAGGCATCTGACCGACTACCTCCAGGCCTATGGCGAGGTCTATTCCATGTATGAACTTCAGGCAGTGGAGGGATTTGATTCAGCATTGATCCAGCGGTTGGCCTCGTATGTGGAGATCGGTCCGCCACCGGATCCAGTCCATCTGACACTTCGAAATCTGGTCAGGCAGGGACGACACGATCTGGTTCTCCGGTACCAGCAGGTTCTGCAACGGCAGGCCGGGTACAGGGGGGGAGATTCGGTCCGAAAGGCTGAACCGGATGGATATTACCTGGGTAGTCCTCAGCGGTACTTTTTCCGGTACCGGTATACCTTCGCCGATAAGGTAGTGATTGGTATTTCAGGTGACAAAGATGCCGGGGAAGAGTTCCTGAAAGGTAGCCAGCCCTATGGCATGGACTTTTACTCCGGGTTCCTGACGCTTCAAAACCTGCGCTGGCTGAAACAGTTGACCATCGGGCATTTCAGGGTCTCCTATGGACAGGGATTGACCCTGGGGGGTAGTTCCTTTGGATCTTCGGTCAGTCTGGGAAGCTCCATGCAATATACTGAAGGGTTCCGGCCATCCCAATCAGTCTGCGAGTACGGGTTTTTACGTGGTGGAGCATTGACCATCCGGGCAGGTCCTCTCGAAGGATCTGCTTTTGTCTCTTTCACCCGGAAGGATGCCACCGTGATCCAGGCAGACACAGGCGAGGTGGGCCCACTTGTCTTTAGTTCAATTTCTGAGAGCCGTTACCATCGAACCCAATCGGAGCTTAAGCGGAAGAACAATCTCCGGGAACAGATATATGGAGGTCATATCAGTTACCATGGGGGATGTTTTGTCATCGGGATAACCGGTTTTTACGGGACCTGGAGTGGGTCCTATCGACCCAAGACAGAGGTCTTTAACCGTTTTGCCTTAGAGGGAAGCAAGTTTGGGGCTTTCGGAATCGATGGCCGATGCCGGGTAGGATTTGCCCAGCTCTTCGGGGAGTTCAGCGTCAGCCTGAACAGAGGGGTAGCCTGGTTGGCCGGGATCAATGCTGTTCCTGTTCCCGGAATGGACCTTTTGCTGATCTGCCGGAGCTACCAGCCTCAGTACCAGAATCCCTTCTGCAAAGCACTAGCTCAGGGAAACTCCATGTCAAATGAACAAGGGATTTTCGTTCGCATTCAGACACAACTGATCCCGCAGACTATCCTTTCCGGATACACTGATATTTTCCGATTTCCCTGGTTCAGGTACAGGATCAATGGTCCATCAGCCGGAGTAGAAGCGGGGATCCACTGCCAATTCCATCCTTCCCAATCCTGGTCGGTCATGCTGAAATATTGCCTGAAAAGAGTCGAGGTGAACGGATTCCAGGGAGATAGCCGTACCATAGCCCTGACCAGCGAACGGACGGATGATCTGAAAGCACAAATTGAGTTTGGAGTGAGTTCGCGGATTCACCTGAGAAGCTGCCTCGTTTATCGCATCCATTGCCTTGGAGAGACGATGCGGGAAAACGGTTACCTGGCAAATCAGGAAGTCGATTACAAATCTCCGGGGTTCATCAGGACTATGAAAGTGACCTATTCGCTCTTCGATATTCCGTTTTACGACACCAGGATCTATCAATGGGAACCTGATGTACTCTACAGCTGGTCTGCTCCTGCCTATTATGGCAGGGGATTCAGGTGTGTACTGCTGATTCAGGCAGGCCTTTCAAGGCAAATTGAGCTTTCGGGCTGGCTGGGCGCTACCTGTTATACTGACCGGATCAATATCGGAAGCGGGCTGGAAGAGGTAGAAGGGAATGTGAAAGCGGAGGTAAAGGTACAGGTAAGATTGAGATTGTAAAACACGTAGGGGCGGGTTCAGAACCCGCCCCTACTATTACTTCTTTTTCATTTTCTGCAGGTTTTCCATTCCTTCGATCTTCATGGATTTGGAAATTTTGGCAACCGTAGACATATCAATTCTCCCCACCAGGCTCAGGAGTGTCACCTCTCCTTTTTCTTCGGCAAGCATCACCAATTCCAGGATTTTTCCTTTGTCGTCCTGTTTGGTCAGGAACCTGATATTGTTTCCATTCTCTTTAATCGTCATAAGTTCTGCATAGGCAGTTGCTGGATAAAGTGCAGAGAATTCCTTATAAAGTGAGGCTGCTTTCTGGGTGCTGGCAGAATCTTTAAAAGTAATGATCTTGAGACCATCCAGCTGCTCCATCATGTTCTGCATTTCCTTAATCTCATCCGTACCTTCTCCTTTAACATCTATCTTCATGATCATCTGGAAAAGCTCTTTGGAAATATTCACCGAGGTGAATCCATCCTGTCCGGCGTACTTTTCATAGACCTTCTGGATCGGACTCTCGTACTGAGCCAGACTCATCAGGGGAAAGGCCAGGAAGAGGAGTATTGCAACATTGATTTTCATTGTTTTCATCGGATTTGGGATTTATGGACGGGTATCTGATTTACGTCCGGGGTTTATAATTATAGGTTGATATTTATCCAGTTGATTGATTTTAGTCAGTTCATCCAGTCCGGTGCTGAAGCTCTGGAGCTTTCCCATCTTCTGAAGACCGGTATTGAAGGTTTCAAGTTGCTGTGCCTGTGCAAGACCATCATTCAACCTGGAGCTCACAAGGTAGAGGGCGTTTTTCGCTTCTGCATAGGCTAACTGGGGATCTGTAATGGTTCCATAAGGTTGCGATGGATTGAAGACTCCCAGCCGGACCAGGGTGACCAGCCCTGCAACCAGTACGATGCTTGCTGCGAGGGACAGTGTGAGAACCAGACGCTTTTTCGGAGGATCCATCCGGACTATGCGACCCTTCTGTAGTTTTTCGAGTAAGGCCACTTCAAATCCGGGCGATACCTTTCCTTTTGAGTCAAATCCGAAGAATCCGAAAAGTTCCTTATGTTCTTTCAGATGACCGGGAACATCTTTTCGCTGAAAATACTCTCTCAGACTATGTTCCTCCTGAAGGGTGGTCACCCCTTCGTAATACCTTTCCAGCAATGCTTCAATTTCTTTGGTAGTCATATACTTTTGATGTTGTGATCAGTTCACGTATGCGTTTCCGTGCCCGTGAGAGGTTTACGCGAACCGCGTTTTCATTCATCTCCAGGATCTCAGCGATCGACTCAAAATCATACCCCTCGATATCCCTGAGCTGGATGATCATCTGTTGCTGCGTCGGCAGTGCTTTGATCGCCAGCCTGACCCGGAAGATCTCTTCGGAATAGTCCTTTTTCTGTTCTTCCGGGAGGTTTTCCAGGAACCGGCGGTGGTCGTCAATCGGGTCGACTGGATGCCGTCTGGATTTGATCCTGTCGAGGCAGATATTTTTAGTTGTGATCATGGCTAATGCCTCCACGCTTCTGTATTCATCCAGTTTCTCCCTGCGGGTCCATAACTTGATAAAGACCTCCTGAACTACATCTTCAGCCTCCTCGGTTTGCTCCAGGTATCGCCTGGCAAACCTGAAAAGCTTATTCTTGAGCGGGACAACCTGGGATATAAATTCCTGGTGATTCATGCGAGGGGTAGACGATGATGACAAACAAATATTACACCACGTGTTAAAATTATCTTAAAATCTACCAATGAGGCCTCTGGACTTTGCCGGTCTCCAAATTTGATTATTTTTGCATGATTCTGAGACGGCAATTCAATAAATACTTACAAATAAATCTGAAATTATGTTAAAAAATCATCCCAAAGGATTACTTGTCGCATTCTTTGCCAATATGGGCGAACGGTTCGGGTATTACACCATGCTGGCAATTTTTGTACTGTATCTACAGGCAAAATTTGGCTGGTCCACCACTCAGGCAGGGCATGTCTATGGCGGCTTTCTTTTCGGCATTTATTTCCTCCCTCTTTTAGGAGGTTATATTGCAGATAATGTATTGGGGTATGGGAAAACTATTGCGATTGGGATCGTTGTCATGTTTATTGGCTATGGCCTTCTTGCCTTGCCGGGAATGAGCGAATTTTTTATCTATTTCGCGTTGTCCATCATTTCCCTGGGGACAGGATTCTTTAAAGGGAACCTGCAGGCGCTGGTCGGGAACATGTATGACGATCCAAAATATGTAAAACTACGTGATTCTGCCTTTAATATATTTTACATGGGGATTAACATTGGAGCCTTTTTTGCTCCGAATGCTGCCCGGGGTATGAGGGAATGGATTATGGGATCGCAGGGATTCACTTACAACAAAGCAATCCCGGATCTGGCTCATAAATTCCTAAATGGAACGCTTGAAAATACGGCTCAGCTGGAGCAATTTGGACATGAGCAAATGGGAGCTAACTTTACTACTGTGGCTGATTTTTGTCACAAATACATTGATGGCTTAAGTATGGCTTACAATTCGGGTTTTGCTATTGCCGGGTTGAGCATGATTGCTTCGTTGATCATCTTCCTTGCATTCAGAAAATATTACAAAAACGCCGATGTCACGCACAAACAGCAGAAAGCAAAGAATGACCCGAACCTTATTGTGTTAACACGCAAACAAACGTCCAACCGGCTGGTTGCCCTGGGTCTTGTTTTCTTTGTTGTCATGTTTTTCTGGATGGCCTTTCATCAGAATGGATTCACCCTGACCATTTTTGCACGAGATTATACCGTGGCATCAGCAGCTAAAGGGACTGCCATCATTTTCAACCTTTCCACCTTACTCCCCTTACTCATTGCCATCATCGGAATTATTATGCTGGTTAGCAAAGGGAGTTCCCTGAAAACCAGGTTGATTGGGGCTGTCGTAATCCTTGTTTCTGCAGGAATTGCCTACTATACTATTTCGTTGTTAAAACCCGAAGGAAATGAGATCTCCCCGGAGATCTTCCAGCAATTTAATCCCATTTTTATTGTATTCCTCACTCCGGTAATTGTGGGTTTCTTTGCCTATCTGAGGAAACACGGGAAGGAGCCTTCTTCTCCGAAAAAGATCGGTATCGGGATGATCCTCACCGCATTGGGCTTTCTGGTCATGGTATGGGCTTCCATCGGGTTAATGAGTCCGGCCGATCTGAGCGAACAGGGTGGAATCTCCGACACGCTACGGTCGCCCTATTGGCTGATCGGCACCTATTTTACCCTCACAATTGCCGAGTTATTCCTCAGTCCGATCGGGATCTCTTTTGTCTCCCAGGTTGCCCCCCCACAGCATAAAGGTCTCGCCCAGGGAGGATGGTTTGCTGCCACAGCAATAGGGAATCTATTAGCCGGATTGATTGGGCCATTCTGGGACAAATGGGAACTCTGGCAATTCTTTATGCTGCTGGTGGGTTTGACTTTATTGTCCGCAATCTTCATCTTCTCGATTCTCAGGAGGCTGGAATCGGCGACCAAGTAATCCTGCTTCTGGAAAGAACATGGCACAGGGGTGACCTGTGCCGTTTTTTTTTACCTTTAGGGGGTTATGAGGTAGTGAGGAAGTGAGAAATAAATCGTAAATCGATTCAATCGTAAATTGTACAGTTGGGCTCACAACCGGCGGTTTAACGGCTACACGGAATATATCCGCAAGGCCTTTGACGGTCGGGTACAGAAGGTGGTGGTGGATGCGGGATTTACCTGCCCCAACCGGGACGGCACCAAAGGGACCGGCGGGTGTTCCTATTGCAATAATGACGCGTTCAATCCATCCTATTGCAATCCGATTGAACCGTTGCATGCCCAGATTGCCAAAGGGATTGATTTCCATTCTGTCCGCTACCGGAGGGCATTCCGCTTCCTGGTCTATTTCCAGCCTTATAGCAATACCTATGCACCCTTGTTCCGGCTGAAGGAGTTGTACGAAGAGGCGCTGGCTTTCCCGGGTGTAGCCGGATTAGTGATCGGAACCCGTCCCGATTGCGTTGATGAAGAGAAACTGGGATACCTGGCGGATTTATCACAACGGTACTTTGTCCAGGTGGAATACGGGATCGAATCCTGTTACAACAAAACCCTGGAACGGATCAACCGTGGCCATGATTTCGAAACCGCTCAGAGGATGATCCAGCGAACCCACGAACTGGGGGTCCGCAGCGGGGCTCATTTCATCTTCGGTCTCCCCGGTGAGAGCCTGGAAGAGATGCTGGAAGAGGCTTCCATCATTTCCCGGATGCCCATCGATACCATTAAATTCCATCAGCTCCAGGTAGTCAGAGGAACCCGGATGGAGCAGGAGTATATAGCCAATCCCTCTCATTTCCACCAATTCAGCCTGGAGGAATACATCGATTTCATCATCCGTTTCCTGGAACGGCTTTCCCCTTCCATTGTGGTGGAGCGTTTCGCCGGAGAGGTCCCGCCCCCCATGCTTCATCACCTGAGCTGGGACCTGATCCGGTACGACGAAGTACTCAAGCGGATTGAGAAAGAGTTGGAGCGAAGGGATACTTACCAAGGTTCAAGATTCAAGGTTCAAGACTCAAGTAAAAGGTTGGACAGCATCCGGGATCTAGGATCGGGTGTCCAGTAACTTGTCAATGATATCCTCAACCGTGATTCCTTCGGCTTCGGCTTTGTAGTTCCTGACGATCCGGTGGCGGAGGACGGCGGTGGTGATCGCCTGCACATCTTCGATGTCGGGGGAGTATTTGCCATTCAGGATGGCATGACATTTAGCCCCGATGATCAGGTACTGGGATGCCCGCGGTCCTGCTCCCCACGTAAGGTATTCGTTGGTCCAGCCTATGGCGTGTGAGGTATTCGGTCGGGTTTTCGCTACCAGGGATACGGCATAGTTATATACATTTTCCGGAACCGGGATTTTGCGGACAAGGTTCTGGAAATAGAGGATCTCTTCGCCGGAGAGGACGATTTCCGGGGTTACGGTTTTTTCGGTGGTGGTACTCTGCACAATGCGGATCTCCTCTTCGAACGACGGGTAATCGAGCCAGATGTTGAACATAAAGCGGTCGAGTTGAGCTTCCGGCAAGGGATAGGTCCCCTCCTGTTCAATGGGGTTCTGGGTAGCCAGTACAAAGAATGGCTCGTCCAGCCGGTAGGAGGTGCCGGCTACCGTCACCGCTTTTTCCTGCATAGCCTCGAGCAAAGCCGACTGCGTTTTTGGGGGAGTCCGGTTGATCTCGTCGGCGAGGATGATATTAGCGAATACCGGTCCTTTGATAAACCGGAAATGCCTCGACTCATCCAGAATTTCCGTTCCAATGATATCGGAGGGCATCAGGTCGGGAGTAAACTGTATCCGGCTGTAGGAGAGTCCCAACGCCTTGGAGAGGGTATTTACCATCAGGGTTTTGGCCAGACCCGGAACCCCTACCAGCAAACAATGACCTTTACAATAAATGGAGATCAGGAGATTTTTAATTACTTCATCCTGTCCGACAATCACTTTGGCTATCTCCTGTTTCAGCAGGGAGTATTTCTCAACCAGGGCATCAACCGCTTCAACATCCGACGTATAGTTCATTATTGATAGTTCTTCTTTTTCTTCCGTATTATTTAATCCATCTCTTTTCAAAGATACAATCCCGGTAGAGGGGCATGATCTCAATGTACGATTCGGCCGCCTTTTTATCAATCCATTGTTCAACGACTCCACTTTTCTTTTTATCCAGTGTCCATTGATGGATCCGTGCATAATCTTCTTCCAGGTTGGCATAGTGGGGTGTTGACCGCGATTTCAGGTAATAGATCCGGAAGGTGGTTTTGCCCCGTTCTTCCCACTTCACGGCTGATGAGATCTCCCCCACTTTAAGTTTATCGATGACAAAAAAGACTTTTGGGTCGACCTGATCCATTTCGAATTTCGTATTACCGGAAACAGGGTTGATCATAATTCCGCCATTATTTTTTGAAGGGTCGTCGGAATATTTATTCACCGCCTGATCAAAGGTGATCTCCTTGGCCTCGATGAGATCGGAGATACTGTCGAGGAACAGTTTGGCACTGTTCAATTCGTACGGCGATACTCTGGGTTGCACCAGGATGTGCCTGACATTGACGAAATCCCCTCTCCGTTCGATCATTTGGATCAGGTGGAACCCGTCCTCTGTCTCAACAATATCGGATACTTCTCCCGGTTTCAGCCTGAAAGCGGCTGCTTCAAACTGCGGGCGCATATCTCCCCGCTGAAACATTCCGAGTTCGCCTCCCTGCTTGGCCGATCCGGGATCTTCGGAGTAAAGGATGGCCAGTGTGGCAAAATCGTCCCCTTTGATAATCCGTTCTTTGAATCCCTCCAGCCGCTCTCTGGCTAACATCCGCTCCGTTTCTCCCACCACGGGCTCTCTGGTAATAATACCGATCTCCACCTCCGCATTGATCTCCGGAATGGAGTCTTTCGGGATCTTCCTGAAGTAAGCCTTAACCTCTGCCGGGGTAACCATCACGTTTTCCGTAATCTTATTCTGTTCCTGCTCCACCAACATTTGTTCCTTGATCACATCGCTCATTTCGGCCTTGATCTCAAGTAAACTTTTATTGTAGTACTCTTCCAGGCGTTCCGGAGATCCAGCCTGTGCAATGAAATACCGCATCCGGCGGTCCATCTCACTTTCTACCTGGGTATCGGTGACTGTGAGGCTGTCGACCTCTGACTGATGAAAAAGTAATTTCTGAAAGAGCAAATTCTCCAGGATCTGACATTTGATCCGTTGCGGGCTACCGGTGATATTACCCTGTGCCCGGAATTGCAAGTACTGGGCCTCCACATCCGACTTCATAATCATATGCCCGCCCACTACTGCAACGATGCCATCAATGATCGTGTCCTGTGCTGCAACAGTGAACTGCCACAGCAGCATGGTCAGCAGAAGCAGTATTGTGCGGGATCGTTTCATGCAGGTCTGTTTTGATAACTCGGTTAATAGGTTTCTATTGTGTTGTTCCTGAGCGCTTCATCGTAGATATCCTGCCGCATGGTGTTGAGCAACTTCAGTTTCCGTTTATTGAGGATGATGCTTTTAATGCGGTCACGTTCAAACTGCAAGGGGGAAGTGCTCTCCTTGATCTTGAAATCAGTAAATTTAGCCAGGTAGAGAAAGAGCGAATCCTGCATCTCCAAAGAGCGTCTATAGCGCAGAAACTCCTCCTGGTTGTATGTACGAATCGGGATCTCCTTGATCACGTCGTCGAAGATAACCCACGTTTCATTATCGAGAAAGTACTGGACAGCGTGCTTGTCGCAAAGATCAGCCAGTTTTTCCCGGTCGTCCGGATCCTCCGAATAAAAAAGCCGGCGGAACTGGCGGATCTGTTTGGAGTCGAGCCGAATCTTCACATAGGACAACCTTACGATATTGTTCTTCAGGAGGAAATTCTCCTGGTTCTCCTCAAAATAGAGCCTGATTTCATTTTCATCCACTACTGTATCGAGTCGTTGGGCGATCAGCTTATTCTCATAGGCATAGACCACCAGTGAAGTGCGATAGTCGTCCAGCTGTTTGGAAAAATCCATCTGGTCTTCCGAAAGATTTTTCTCCGCCTGGTGAATCAGGATTTTCCGTTTGATCCAGCTTTCAATGTAATTCTTTGTGAGGTTCAGACTATCGGTTGCAGAGGTTCCAGGAGCAACGAGTCCGGCCAGCTCCGATTCATACAGGTAATCGTCATCCACCCTGGCTACCGGTCTGTCTCCTTCATTTTTCAGGTAGGAACAGGATGTTAGGAGCAACAGGATAACTATCAGACTAATTTTCAATGGCTACTTGATTTTTGCTAAAACCTCCTGGTGGACCTCAACCGGATATTTCTTTTTCAGGTCATTGATCCACTGGGCCTCCAGGAAATTCTGATAATCGGCGGTGATCAACCCGCGAGCCTCGTTCAACTCTTTCTGTTGTGATGGAAGTGCCTCTCGTATGTTCACAAATACAATCTCTTCCTCTGTCGGTATATTCTCTGATAACCCTTTCTCCCACTTAATCAGAGCAAGTACCGGATGATCATTCTGTGAAAATTTACCAGAATGGATGGTGAGTAGCTGCAGGGTATCCTTGTTAATCTCCTTCAGGATGGCATCATCGGAAAGACCGGTTGAGAGAAAGTTACGAACCGCAACAGCGACTTCCGGATTTTTCACCGTATAGATACTGGCATCGACGCGGGGGGGCCACATGTAGGTTGATTTGTTCTTTTCATAGAAATCCTTCAATCCCGTGGTGTCTTTCACTGCTTTTGACCAAACCTTCTTATCCGTCAGATCGAACAAGAGGATCCCATCGCGGTATTCATGCATCAGCGCTTTGAATTCCGGATATTTATTTTCCAGGTTCTGGTTCTCCACCTGCAGGAGTTTCTCCTGCAGAAAGTCATTGTACTGTTTATTCACGTATAACCGGATGGTCTGTTTGTCGCCTTTCTTCTGCTTGGATGCCAGGTAAGTAGCAAAATCGCTCTGGTTTGTCACCTGGTCGCCAATTTTAAACAACGGTTTATTCAATCCGTCAGCCAGGCTAACGTTCCATTTTCCAAGGAAGATGCTATCGGTCACTGCTGCATAGAACTCCTCTTTGGCAGCAGGATACTCCTTCAAGCCAAATTCATTGATAATTCTGGTGGTAACTACCTCGCGAGCCAGCATTGCCCGGCTATCCTTGATCACTTTTTGCTTCAGTTCGCCTTTCATTTCGCTGAATGGTGGTACCCGGTCACGTTCCTCCAGGCGGATGATATGCCAGCCATAAGAGGTCAGGATTGGTTTGCTATAATCACCCTCCTTCTTCAGCTGGTAGATGGCTTCGATAAACTCGGGGACCATTCTGTTCACTCCAAACTTGGGCAGCGTGCCTCCTCTTGCAGCAGAGCCTTTATCGTCGGAATAAATTTTAACGAGCGAATCCCACTTGCCCCCGTTCTGAAGCATGGTATAAATGCTATCAATTCTCAGGCGGATCTTCAGGGAATCTTCGGCTGTTGCATCTTTCGGAATAGCCTTGTAGAGATGAGCAACAGTTACCTTGCCCATAGCAGGTTGTTTCTTTGTTACTTTGATGAGGTGGTATCCATATTCGGATCGTATTGGTTTTGAAACCTCATTTTCCGGAGTGGTATAGGCAGCCGATTCGAAAGGATAGACCATATCGAACACAGTGAAATAACCCAGATCTCCCTTATTTCCTTTGATGAAGGGGTGCTGGGCGTTGGGCTCGCGGTCGCGTGCTGAAGGATCTTCGGAGTATTCTATTGCCAGCTCATCGAACTTCTCACCATTGGCAAGCCGTTGCCGGATACCCGTAATTTTCTTCCAGGCAGCAAGCGTATCTTCCGGAGAGGCATCCGGCGCCACGCGCACAAAAATATGACTGGCCCGGATATCCTGTTCGGAGCGGGTAAAGGCCTCCTGAACCAGGTTCTCCATGGTGGCTTCGTCCATGAAGTAGGGTTTAGCCAGTTGTTCACGGTATCCTGCCAGTTCAGTTTTAAACGACGTAACCGTATCCAAACCCAAATCTTCTGCTTCCCTAACCTTCAGTTTAAAATTAATGAAGAGGTCAAGGTATTCGGCGAGTGCTTCCTGGTCGATGGGTTGATTCTTGACATTGTTCTTCTGATAGATGGAGATGAACTCATCCACCGTGACCTTTTTCCCGGCAATGGTCATCAGGACTTCATCGTTGCTGACCTGAGCAAAGGTTCCGGAAATAACAGCAATTGATGTCAACAGTAACAGTAAACGGAAAGGATTGCGTCTCATCACTTGTTTTTTGGTTATTAAGTTATTGGAATCTTATTAACGTATCTTATCTGAAAAAATTTTATCTGCTATAGTTGGGTGCTTCGCTAATTATTTTCACATCGTGCGGGTGGCTTTCCACCACTCCGGCCGATGTGATCTTGATGAACCGGGCCTGTTGCAGTTCCTCGATTGTTTTGGAGCCGGTATAGCCCATACCTGACCGTAAACCACCAACCATCTGGTAGATCACCTCCGACAAGGTTCCTTTATAAGGAACTCTTCCTACAATCCCTTCCGGAACCAGTTTCGAAATATCGTCTTCCACATCCTGGAAGTAGCGGTCCTTGGAGCCCTTCTGCATGGCCTCAATGGATCCCATTCCCCGGTATGTTTTGAATTTCCGGCCTTCAAAAATAGTGGTATCGCCAGGTGATTCATCTACCCCGGCGAAAAGGGAGCCTGCCATAATGGAATGTGCACCAGCAGCAATGGCTTTTGCAATGTCGCCGGTATACCGTATTCCGCCATCGGCTATAACCGGGATCCCTGATCTTTTCACTGCTTTCGCCACCGCATAGATCGCAGAAAGCTGCGGAATCCCTATGCCGGCAATGATCCTCGTTGTACAGATGGAACCCGGGCCTATCCCCACTTTCAATCCATCCACGTCGAGTTTTGCCAGGTCAACAGCAGCTTCGGCAGTGCCGATATTGCCCACAATCAGATCGATGTCGGGATATAATTTCCGGACCTGCCGGGTCATCTCCATTACGCCTCTGGTATGGCCATGTGCGGTGTCGATTACGATGGCATCAACCCCTTCCTTCACCAGGGCGTCTATCCGTTCCAGTGTTCCGGCACCAATCCCGACGGCCGCTGCAACGCGCAACCGGCCCAGGTTATCCTTGCTGGCGTTCGGACGTGCCTTCACCTTGATGATGTCCTTGTATGTGATCAGTCCGACGAGTTTATTGTTTTTGTCAATTACGGGCAGTTTTTCAATCTTATGTTGTTGCAGAATGGCTTCAGCCTTCTCGAAATCGGTAAATTCCGTAATGCTGATCACCTCATGCGTCATCACCTCCGCTACCGGTCTCATCAGATTCCGCTCGAAACGAAGGTCGCGGTTGGTCACAATTCCCACCAGGTCCTGATTCTCATTGATCACGGGAATTCCGCCGATGCTATGTTCTTTCATCATGGCGAGGGCATCTCCGACCAGAGCATTATTAAAAAGGGTGACCGGATTCAGGATCATCCCGTTCTCGGCTCGTTTTACTTTACGAACCTGAAGTGCCTGGGCATCGATCGGCATATTTTTATGCAATACCCCGATCCCTCCTTCCTGAGCCATAGCAATTGCCATGGTCGATTCCGTTACCGTATCCATAGCTGCAGATACAATCGGAATATTGAGGGTGATCCGCCGCGAGAGCAGGGTTGTGACATCGACATCACGGGGAAGCACTTCAGAATAAGACGGAATAAGAAGAACGTCATCGTATGTCAGTCCTTCACCATCAAACTTTTCTGAATCCTGAAACATGGAAGCCTCCTTTTTGACCGGCAAATTTACGAATTAATCTGATCCCGGAAAAATAGCGATATTTACCCCTGGAAACCTTTCGGGGAAACTATGGGAAAAAAACAATTCATTGCATGGGCCGGGTCGTGGATCCGGTCCCATTTATTCAGGGTCTGCATATCCCTGATTCAGGTACCTATTCTTTCGGCCCAGACATTTCCGGATTCAACCCATTTGCAGTTGCAAGCACCCGTTTTATTTCAGGCTACCTTTGAAACTACAAAAGGAACGTTTGTTGTCGAAGCAATCAGGGAGTGGTCACCTTCCGGAGTGGACCGGTTCTACCAGCTGCTTCAAACCCATTTTTACGACAGTAATTGTTTGTTCAGGGTTCAAAAAGGATATGTGGTCCAGTTTGGCATTTCAAATACCCCGGAAGTGAACCAGTTCTGGGAACACCATCCGATCGAGGATGAACCGGTAAGGCATTCTAACCTCCGGGGAGTCATCTCCTATGCGCGGGATGGACCTGACACCCGTACGGTACAACTTTTTATTAATCTGGATGATAATTATAAGCTGGATACCATTGATTATAACGGATTACGGGGCTTCCCTCCCATCGGCAGGCTCATTTCAGGATTCGGGGTAGTAGAAGCGTTGAACGGAACCTTTGGTTTTGAGCCGGCAAACCACCAGGACTCCCTGATGAAGTACGGGAACAGCTATATGGACGAATATTTCCCGGGATTAGACTATATCGTGACCGCTAAAATTTTAAAAGAAAAGAATCCCTGACGGATTTTTTTTCTATATTTAGGTTTTCAATTGTGTCACATTAGATCCTTAGATGATGAAAACGAACATGTACCTTTCCCTTGTTCTCGGACTGCTCATTCAGTGCACTTATGCTCAGTATACCAAACCGACCATCGATCCTGTTGTTGCAGCCCGGCATAAAGTAAATATCCAGCCCATCGCATCGGATATTCAGACGCAACCTCTTTCCGGAGAGGTACTTGCAGGCCAGCCAACCTCCGATTGGCACCGGCAACTGGTCTCATTTGATAAGAAGCACACTCTTCCTCCGGATGTTATGGCTGAAAAGATGCGAAAGACAAAGGAGAAACTTGCGCAAACCGGTCATGTCTATCCCGATGAAGTTCCCCTGAAGGGGGTGACCGATCAACCGACCATCGGAGCCAGTTTCGAAGGAAACTGGTTTGATCAGACAACCCCTCCCGACAATTGCATGGCGATTTCCAATGGCGGGTATATTGTCAGCGTCACCAATTCCCACATCGAATATTTCGATATGAGCGGAACCCGGTTATTCACCTCTTCCTTCGACGATTTTTTTAATGATCCGTCGTTTACGGCCTTGATCTATGATCCCGTAGTTCTTTATGACTCCCAGGCCGACCGATTCTTCATGGTGGTTCTCCATGGATCCAATTCGACAGTGTCGAAAGTGGTTACCTGTTTTTCGAAGAGCAACAATCCCCTGGATGGATGGTGGTTCTACAAACTCTCCGGTGACCCGCTGGGTGCCGGCAACTGGTTTGATTATCCCAAGATCGGGTTCTCCAACAACGAGGTATACGTCACAGGGAATCTTTTCGCCGATAATGATCAGTTCTCTCAGGCAGTTCTCTACCAGATCACGAAGTCTGGTGGTTATGCGGGGGGGAACCTGGGATATCAATACTGGTATGGCATCTCTGAATCCCCTTTTACACTGGTACCGGCATCCTATGGTCAGCAGGGGGGATATGGACCGGGCATTTACCTGGTGAGCTCCCAATCCAATCAGGTCGGGTCTGATGACATCCGGCTCTATGACCTGACCAATGATATTGGAAATAATCCTCAACTGGAAGTATACAGCGTAAATACCAACTTCACATTGGCCGGTGATGCGCCGCAACCCGAAACCAGCATTGTTCTGGATAATGGAGATAACAGGTTACTCAATGCATTCTACCTCGACCACACGATCCATTTTGTATTTCATTCCGAATATCAAAACAATTACAATGGTTTGAATTATAACAGACTGACCATAAACCCGCTTGCACTCTGGAGTACCAACTTTGGCCTGGACGGCTACGATTACTCCTATCCCTCGGTTGCTTCGTTCGGTTCTTCGGCAACTGATAAGTCGGTGATGATCTGTTTTCTGCGGGTCAGTGAAACCGTGTATCCCCAGATCCGGGTGGTCTATGTGGACAACGCCGGTAACTGGTCCGGTTCCACCCTGGTGAAGGATGGGGCTACCTATGTGGATGTATATGCCAGCCAGGGTGTGGCACGCTGGGGAGATTACTCCGGAATCGCCAGGAAACACAATGCCTCGAAACCAGAGGTGTGGTTGAGCGGCGGATTTGGGTCATTCCGGTTGAATGAACACGCTTTCGACACCTGGATTGCACAGGTAACTGGTGTGGGGATCGGGATTCCTGAGCAACCTGTCACACAACCGGTCCAGATCTATCCCAACCCAGTTTATACTATCATGCATGTGGATTTCACGCTTGAAAAGCGGACAGAGATTGAGATCATGGTGCTGGACCTGCAGGGGAAAGAGGTAAAGCTGTTGCTCCGGGATACGGCTCCTGCCGGCCGTAATTCCTTCTCTTTTAACCGGGATGCGTTGTCGAGCGGGATCTATTTTCTGAGGATTACTTCATCCAGTAACACCATCCGGTATGAAAAATTTATTGTTCACTAGTTTACCGGTAGTCGTCCTGTTCCTGACAGGTTCGTGTTGCTACAATAATCAGGCAATCTCTGAAACTACTGAAGAAGACTCTATCGGGTTTCCCACACCCGATTCGATCCCGGTCGGGACCGCTGATACAACCCTGGTTGTACCCGAGGATACAACCCTGGTTGTGACCGGTGACACACTGCATGCGATGGTTGCTCAGGGAGATTCAGTGACCGTCCGGTCTACCCGGGTTGAATCAACCGAACCGGGTACAGTATCGAGGAACCCCGGAGCGGTGAAGCATCAGGGACCGGAGCAGGCGCAGACCGACAGCATCAAGAAAGATAAAACCAAAGAGAAGAAAAAGAACTAACCGTTTCCTGAGAATTCAGTTTTTACAATGATGTAGCTGGTGTCGTATCAGTATTTGGGCAAAACCAGTTTGATGAATTTGGTTTCGTAGGGTCTCATTTCCAGCCATTGTCCTTTTTCTCCGGGAAAAAGCCGGTCATCAGCCACAGGTGCGATCTTCTCTTCCAGGACGTTCACCTCTACCGCGCGCGTAGCTCCGGTCGCAGATAACAGGTCGATGACCGACACCAGGGGATCCCGGAGCGGTATTCTGGCCGGTTTGCCGTCTGTCTCCCGCAGGTGCAGGATGATCCCTTCTCCGTCTTGAGAGGGATAGGCGCAGACGAGCAACACATTGCGCAATCCGACGCCGATAAAGGAACGGGGAATGATCACCGAGTCGGGGGCCTGCGCCGGGAAGATCCGGGTCAGAAATGGAATCCGGTTCCCCCAGCCGAATTTCGAAGCAAAGAGGCTCGAAGGATCTCCGGAAGAGGTCAGCTGATAGCTCCATTTCAATTCACCCTCTTCACTGGCAAGGAAGTTGGTTGTCCAGTAGTTATTGAAGATCCAGGAGAAGAGATGAAAGGATTCAGGATGAAACTGGTGATTTGATCAGGATCTACATGGATCTCCGAAGGCTCCGGGTCCCCCAGGTGAACGAACTGGAAGAGCACCGAGCGGTATTTTCGATCTTTCCCCCGGATGATGGCCTCTTCCTGGACAGCAGTCACCGATTCTTCCACTCCGACCGAATCGGGTTTACAAAGGTGAGCAGGCAGGGACTCTGTCTGCCATTCAATATACTGGGAGGAATCGGTGGCCCGGATCAGCATCGAGGTGGTTACATCAGGTTGGGACGAATGGTAGGAGAACCTACCCCCCTTAAGGGAAGCAGAATAGCCCTGGTAACAGGAACCCGGCCATGAAGGTGCGGACTGACCCGGAGATAGAACCGAATAAAGAATCAGGGAAAAGATTAGTAAATAGTTACTCATGGGTTCATGCGTTAATGAACCAGCCATTCCTCAGGTAACGGTTGTTTCGGAAGATCAGGAGTCTTCACATAAACCTCCAGCTCGTCACTCCCCGTTTTTTCAAAGTATTCCACCCGTATCGGATGAAATCCCGGTAACAATCCGATTGAGCCCTCAGCTTGCCTCAGACCATGCAGTCCATCGTTATCCACCACCAGTTTTTTCCCAATATAGAGGCGGCTCCCGTCATCGGAGGCGGTTGAAAAAGTATAGAGATTCCGTTTGGGGACTAAGATATATCCGGTATACACAAAGGCGAAGCGTTCCTGGTCATTTCGTGGTTCAAAGCTGAAGTAGGGCATTTCACCCCATTTTAGAGGGGTCAGGCTGTCAAAGTCGGGAAGAGAGTCCCACTCGCCTTCATAATAGTGATACCGGATGCCTGAAACCGGATTCTCCACTTTCTTCGGAGCCAGCGGAAGGACCATGGTGAAGGTGCGCGTAGCTGTCCCGCTTACCGGCTTCCCATCCCGGAAGCAACGTGCTTTGATCGTTGCCTTTCCCCGTATTTCCAGCGGTTCCGTATAGAGAAAGGAGGTATCGACCGGGTCGGTCCTGTCACCGGTAAACCGGATCTCCACGTTGGGTCGATCGGAATGCAGTTCTACCTTCAACCGGTCGACAAACAGATCGTTGTCGGCTACGATCTCCGGAGGATTCGTCAGGTCAAGGGGACCCTGAAGAGTAAGTTTTATCACGGAATTCGCCTGATCGGGAGCATCCGGAGGCACTCTTATGATGATCTGGTCATCTTCCCGGCTTAGCGGGAGTGGCTTCCCTGGATGCGCCAGCAGGACGGCGCTGACTGGTTCATTCAGGCACCCCGGAACCTTAAGTATGCCATCGGCAGGCCAATCAAACACATCCAGATAGAGAATGACGGTATCGCCAGACTTTTTCATTGTACAGCGGCCCCAGGGAGTGGAGGCAAAGGGGCTGGCACTGGTTCCGTAGATGGATTCTCCGTTCACCTTCATCCATCTGCCGATCTCACGGAGGCGGGACACCGCCTGTTCCGGGAAGGTCCCGTTTGCCGTAGGACCTACATTGAGGAGATAATTCCCTCCTTTGGAGGCAATATCGGTTAGCATACGGATCAGTTTCTTGGCTGGTTTATACACTGTATTGGCCTTGTTATATCCCCAGTGGTCGTTCATCGTCATGCAGGTCTCCCAGTCGGTTCCCGGCAGACCCGTGGGCGGGATCTGCTGTTCAGGGGTTCCGAAATCCCCCCCGAATGTACCTTCGTCGCTCATGCCCTCCATATCCAACCGGCCGGCACCCACCCTGTTGTTGATGATGATATCGGGTTGCAGTTTTCTGACAAAGGCATAGATCTCTTTTCCGTAGGTATCATTCCAGGTGTTCTCCCACTCCCCGTCGAACCAGAGCACGCCGATATCCCCGTACTGTGTCAACAGTTCTTCCAGTTGTTTCTTCATATACTCCACGTATCGGCCGAAGTCGGCACTGTCGGCACCACGATCGGTTTCCCAGTCGCGGCAGGGCAGGTAGTCGGGATGATGCCAGTCCATGATGGAGTAGTAGAAACAGAATTTCAGCCCGTATTTCCGGCAGGCGTCGGCCAGTTCCTTCATCACATCCCGTCCGAAGGGAGATTCCATAATGTCAAAGCTGGTCTGCCTGGTGTCGAACATGCAGAAACCGTCGTGGTGTTTGGAGGTGATGACGATGTATCTCATGCCGGCATCACGGGCGGTTTTCACCCACTCGTCTGCATTGAACCTGACCGGATTGAACTTGGACTTAAATTTGTCGTACGTTCCCAGGGGGATCCTGGCCGAATGGCGGATCCACTCGCCATAGTTTGTCCCGCCATTCCATTCTCCGGCCGGGATGGCATAGAGTCCCCAGTGGATGAACATCCCGAACCGGGCCTCACGCCACCACTCCATCCGGGCATCATGCTCCGTTTTGCTCTCCGGTTGAGCGGAAAGTGGTAAGTGAGCTAATAAACATGCAAGCTGGAATAAAAGAAAGATGCGCCTCATCGGTAGAATTTTTTTGAGGCGGTAAAAGTAGAAAATATTCAGCAGACATTTAAGATCCCAGTGTAGAACGAAGAGTCTGTTACAATGGAACAGCAATGAAATAAGCCTCATCCCCATCCTCGAAACCAGGGGTAGGGTGGCTATCTCCGAGGGGATTGTCGCTTTTCCCTGATTTTGTCATCTTCCAGATCGTGCCACCTCCTGCGGCCCTATCAGGAGGCGGGGGAAGTTCTCCGCTGTGTTGTAACTCAGCAATGAATTCGTCCACTGTTTTATGGTCAAGATCAATGTGATCTTTGTCAAACGTATGGTACGTATCTACTACGAAAATTTTAAGTTTTGCCATATCGGATTGGTTTATGTTAATATCAGGGT
>Ga0163200_1000052_pt1 | contig 55221 bp, 47 predicted proteins | sample PL_2010_200m_FD_113535 | JGI IMG/M metagenome (GOLD analysis project Ga0163200, IMG submission 113535) | Freshwater microbial communities from Powell Lake, British Columbia, Canada to study Microbial Dark Matter (Phase II) - PL_2010_200m | ecosystem: Environmental > Aquatic > Freshwater > Lake ... | reverse complement strand
GCGGTGTGGCTCAAGGTGGACCAATCGGACTTGGAGCCCATGATCACGCCTACCAGTGCGGTCATCGTCGTGCCTCTCTTCGGCGCCTAGGCGCATCAGGAACAACGGCCGCGCTGAAAACAGCGCGGCCGTGCAGGAACAGGGTCGGAACCGGTCCGACCAAAGGCCGCGCAGTATAGCGCAGGCCCCAACCCCCGGCACCTGCGACCGGTCATCTGAAACGGCCGGAAAAAGTAGTTGAATTGCCGGGGGTCAATGGCCTCGTCATCAGACCGGGTGCAGACTCGGCCTTCCGATCGCAAGGAGACAGCCATGACCCAGACCATGAAAGCCGCCGTGGCCCATGCCTACGGTGAACCGCTGCGCATCGAAGAAGTAAAGGTGCCCCTACCCGCCCCAGGACAGATTTTGGTGAAGATTGAGGCGTGCGGCGTCTGCCACACCGACCTGCACGCGGTCGAAGGCGACTGGCCTGTACGCCCGCCCCTGCCGTTCATTCCAGGCCACGAAGGCGTCGGTTATGTCGCAGCAGTCGGCAGCGGGGTCAGCCGCGTCAAGGAAGGCGACCGTGTTGGCGTGCCCTGGCTGTATAGCGCCTGCGGCTGCTGCGAACACTGCCTGACCGGCTGGGAAACGCTGTGCACGGAGCAGCAGAACACCGGCTATTCGGTGAATGGCGGTTACGCCGAATACGTCCTCGCCGACCCCAACTATGTGGGTCTTCTGCCCAAAGAAGTGGCCTTCGACGAAATCGCACCCATCCTCTGCGCGGGTGTGACGGTTTACAAAGGCCTGAAAGTGACTAACGCACGACCAGGCCAGTGGGTGGTGATTTCCGGTGTCGGCGGGCTGGGGCATGTTGCCGTGCAGTACGCGAAGGCCATGGGCCTGCACGTTGCAGCCGTTGACGTCGACGACGCCAAGCTGGAACTGGCGAAAAAACTCGGCGCCAGCCTGACCATCAACGCCCGTACGGAAGATCCGGTCGAAGTCATCCAGCGCGATATTGGCGGTGCGCATGGCGTACTGGTCACGGCAGTGTCCAACAGCGCGTTTGGTCAGGCCATCGGCATGGCACGGCGGCACGGCACCGTTGCCCTGGTCGGCCTGCCGCCGGGCGACTTCCCAACGCCGATCTTCGATGTGGTACTCAAGGCGATCAGCATCACCGGCTCCATCGTCGGCACCCGCGCGGATCTGCAGGAAGCACTGGATTTCGCCGCCGAAGGCTTGGTCAAGGCGACCATCCACAGCGGCAAGTTGGACGACATCAACCAGATCTTCGACCAGATGCGCGCTGGCACCATCGAAGGCCGGATCGTGATGAGCATGTAGCAACGCGCTCGGCCCGCACGGCGGCCGTAGCGCCAGCCTGTAGGAGCCCAGCTTGCTGGCGATAAACGCAACTGAGCGACCTACGGTTGGGAAATCGCCGTAACCATAACGCTGCCAGCGGACGGCGGCTCACTCCACAAGCAACCCCTCCACGCCCTGCCCCGCTCCCGCTTCCAGCTTGCGCCAAAGCAGGCGGACCGGCGCCTTGCGGACCAACGCGCAGCGATACAGGCGAATCTCCAGCGGCACCCGCCAGTGCTCACCACCACAGACCACCAACTCGCCCCGTTCCAGCTCCGCGGTAACGCTTAGCCTGGGCACCCAGGCCAGGCCGAGCCGCTGCATCGCCATGCTTTTCAAGCTGTCGGCCATGGCGGTTTCGTAAACCGTCGAGGATCGCAGACCGCGCTGGCGCAGCAGGAGGTTGACCGAACGTCCCAGCGAGGCACCGGCGCTGTAAGCCAGCAGCGGGACGCTCTGGCCGCTGTCCGGGTCGAACAGCGGCTCGCCAGCGGCATCGACGCCACACACCGGAACGATTTCAGTGCGCCCGAGCGACAGGGAGGGGAACAGTTCGGGATCCATCTGCAACGCGGCATCCGGATCGTAGTAGGCGAGGATCAGATCGCAGGTGCCCTCGCGCAGCGAATGCACCGCCTCGCCGACATTGGTTGCGACCAGACGACTGTTCACCGGCACCCCATCCTGACGCAGGCGCGCGAGCCACTCTGGAAAGAAGCCCAGCGCCAGCGAATGCGCGGCGGCAATCTGCAACACCTCACCGCGCTGACCCTCGAGGTTGTGCAGGTAATGCACCACCTCGCCGATCTGGTCGATCATATTGCGCGCCGTAACCAGGAACAGCTGGCCGGCCTCGGTCAGCTCGACCGGCGTCTTGGCGCGGTTCACCAGGGTCAGGCCGAGACAGTTTTCCAGGCTGCGGATACGCCGGCTGAACGCGGGCTGGGTGACGAAGCGCCGCTCTGCCGCTTGAGAAAAACTGCGCGTCGCCGCCAGGGCGACCAGATCTTCCAGCCACTTGGTTTCGATGTTCATGCCGACTCCTGACGGGCCTGGGGATGGTCCCTCACACAGCGAAATAACGCTCGGCAACGCTACCGCGTCACACCACGTTCATGCCGATGTCGCATGACCCAGTGTTCAACGGCATTGGCCGATAAAGCCGCTCAACCCCTATGGTAGCGGCCTTCGCGGCAATCGCCGCTTTTCTCTCGGATGAGAACCCTCATGTCCTGCGCTGCATCGTTCCGCCTCGAAAAAGATCTGCTCGGCCCACTCGAAGTCCCCGCTGACGCCTACTACGGCATCCAGACCCTGCGCGCCGTGCGCAACTTTCATCTATCTGGCGTACCGCTGGCGCACTTTCCCAAGCTCGTCGTGGCGCTGGCCATGGTCAAGCAGGCAGCGGCGGACGCCAACCGCGAGCTAGGCCATCTCAGCGATGCCAAGCACACCGCGATCAGCCAGGCCTGCGCGCACCTTATCCGCGGCGAGCATCATGACCAGTTCGTCGTCGACATGATTCAGGGCGGCGCCGGCACCTCGACCAACATGAATGCCAACGAGGTGATCGCCAACCTGGCGCTGGAATACATGGGTCACCCCAAGGGCGAGTATCGCCACCTTCACCCGAACAACGACGTGAACATGGCGCAGTCGACCAACGACGCCTACCCCACCGCCATCCGCCTCGGCCTGCTACTGGGACATGACACCCTGCTGGCCAGCCTCGACAGTCTTGTCCAGGCCTTCTCCGACAAATCTGCCGAATTCGCGCATATCCTCAAGATGGGCCGCACTCAGCTGCAGGACGCGGTGCCCATGACCCTCGGCCAGGAATTTCGCGCCTTCGCCACCACCCTCGGCGAAGACCTCGAGCACCTGCGCCTGATCGCCCCGCAGTTGCTGGTGGAGGTCAACCTAGGTGGCACCGCCATCGGCACCGGCATCAATGCCGATCCGAACTACCAGAACCTGGCGGTGCAACGCCTGGCGACGATCAGTGGCCACCCGCTGAAAGCGGCGGCAGACCTAATCGAAGCCACCTCCGACATGGGCGCCTTCGTCACCTTCTCCAGCATGCTCAAGCGCCTGGCGGTGAAGCTGTCGAAGATCTGCAACGACCTGCGCCTGCTGTCCAGCGGCCCACGCACCGGCATCAACGAGATCAACCTGCCTGCGCGTCAGCCAGGCAGCTCGATCATGCCGGGCAAGGTCAACCCGGTGATCCCCGAGGCGGTCAACCAGGTGGCGTTCGAGGTGATCGGCAACGACCTGGCGCTGACCATGGCCGCCGAGGCCGGGCAGCTGCAGCTCAACGTCATGGAGCCGCTGATTGCCTTCAAACTGTTCGACTCGATCCGCCTGCTGCAGCGCGCCATGGATATGCTGCGCGGGCATTGCATCATTGGCATCACCGCCAACGAGGATCGCTGCCGTCAGCTGATGGAAAGCTCCATCGGACTGATCACCGCACTCAATCCCTACATCGGCTACGAGAACGCCACCCGCATCGCCGGCCAGGCACTGCTCAGCGGCCGCGGCGTGTTGGAACTGGTGCGCGAGGAGCAACTGCTCGACGACGCCACCCTCGACGACATCCTGCGTCCGGAAAACATGATTGCGCCACGGCTGGTGCCGCTGAAGGCGTAACCCCGCCAGCACTGCCTGCGCCGCCTTCAGACGAGGCGGCGCAGGCCTACCCGCCAAAGCGTGATGCGGCACAAGCCGCCGTTTTCCGTCCTTGCGTAGACTCCGCCGATTTCCCGGAGGCACCATGCGCAAACTACTCGCCATCACCCTGCTGTTCAGCTCGATCATCGGCGTGCCGCTCGCTCATGCGGAACTCCCGCAAGGCTACGAAGTGGTACTGCAGACCGAGAACTTCCCGCCTTTCAACATGGCCGACGGTGGCAAGAACTTCGCCAAGGAAGAGCACATCCAGGGCATCAGCGCGGTAACCGTTCAGGAAATGTTCAAGCGCGCCGGCATCGCCTACTCGATGACGCTGCGCTTTCCGTGGGATCGCATCTACCAGGCGACCCTGGACTCGCCGAATCACGGCCTGTTCTCGACGTCGATGACCGATGCCCGTCGCCCACTGTTCAAATGGGTGGGTCCTATCGCCCAGTACGAAAGCGTCCTGCTTTCGGCACCCGGCTCGACCCTCAAGCTGACCAGCATCGAACAAGCGAAGGACTACACCATCGGTGCCTACAAAAGCAGCGCGGTGAGCCAACGCGTCGAAGCGCAGGGCCTGACTCCGGTGAACTCGCTGCGTGACCAGGAAAATCTGCAGAAGCTGCTCAGCGGCAAGATCGACCTCTGGGCCACCTCCGACCCGGTCTGGCGCTACTACGCCAAGCAGGAAGGGGTGGGCGGACTGAATACCGTACTGGTGTTCAACTCCGCACCGCTTTACCTGGCGCTGAACAAAGAGACGCCGGATGAAGTGGTTACCCGCCTGCAGAACGCCCTGGACGAGATGAAGACCGAAGGCTACGGCACCTGCGTCAAGCATCCTGAACTCTGCTGAACCCCGCACCGGATCGATGGCGCGAGGCGCGCCATCGCCGCGTGCAACATCCCACCATGCTGCTCTCCGCTAGATTCCAGCCGGCCGTCGATCAACACTAACTGATCGCTCGGCAGCGCACCCTCACTCGATCTCGAATAGCCCGTCGCGCAACGATACCGCCGCCAGTCGCTCGCGGATTTCGGGGTCGATGCGCGGGTCATCCAGGCCATAGAGCATCACCTGCCGATAGGCATTGACCCGGTTGATCTCACGGCCCAGGTATTCCCAGACCACCCGGGTGCAGGCCGGGGTGCGGCGGTCACCGCTGGAAACACCAGTCTTCAATCCGTTAAGACGACTGATGCGACTTTTGAAGCTGGGAATGAGGATGGTCTGGCTCATTTCATTTCCCGTCAGCGACTCGTAGTCGATGAGAAACAAACGGTCCTGGAGATAGAACGCCGCACCCAGGTAGCGGCAGCGCACGACCCAGTCCTCCTGCTTGGGATTGTCGGGGCCCGACTGCTCCTGACGTTCCTGTCGCTCGAACACGTAGCTGCCACGGTCCTCGCGCAAATGCACCAGCGACAGCAGGATCTGCCCTGGCACGGACATGCAGTTGGCGTATTCAAAGTAGTAGCCGCAGTAACGCGACAGGCTGTTGGCGTTGTCGCGCATCGGCTGGAACAGCTCGAGCAGCGGGTCGCTGGCGGCGATGCGTTCCTGGTCATGGCTGCGCATGCCGATCAGCTGGGTGAACTGGTCGCTGGGCAGGCTCAGCTCGTAGCCTTCGACCCCGAAGAAATCACAGATGCGCTTGAGGTTGTGAGCGGTTGGGCGGCTCTGGCCATTCAGGTATTTGTTGAACTGAGCGCGGTTGATCGTCAGCTTGCGACAGACCTCGGCGATCGAGCGGTAATGGCTGCAGAGCAGCTTGAGATTGGCGCCGAGGTGGTCTTGCATGATCGATCCCTGTGATGCGAGCGGCGCGATTCTAGCATCAACTCGCGCCAGATCGCCGCGACCCGCGCAATTGCATGACCATCGAGTCTGGCCAACCATCCCGGCCCTGTGTTTCAACATTTGTCAAAACAACAAGAGAGACCCTTCCGTCATGCTCGATCTTCTCAATGATCTAATCTGGAGCAAGCTGCTCATCGTGATGCTGATTGGCCTAGGCCTGTACTTCACCATCGCCTCGCGCTTCGTCCAGTTCCGCTACTTCGGCAGCATGTTTCAGATCTTCGGCGAGGCCTTCAAACGGCAGCCGGGCCAACTCAGTTCATTCCAGGCGCTGATGCTCAGCGTCGCCGGTCGCGTCGGCGCCGGCAACATCGCCGGTGTCTCGGTCGCCATCATGCTTGGCGGCCCCGGTGCGATTTTCTGGATGTGGATCGTCGCGCTGGTCGGCATGGCCACCAGCTATTTCGAATGTTCCCTGGCGCAGCTGTACAAGCGCCGCGAGACCGACGGTGGCTATCGCGGCGGCCCGGCGTTCTACATTCAACACGGCCTCGGCCAGCGCTGGCTGGGCATCGTCGTTTCGCTGCTGTTGCTGGTGACCTTCGGCTTCGGCTTCAACGCCGTGCAGTCCTACACCGTTGCCAGCTCGATGAACGACACCTTTGGCGTGCCGACCTACATCAGCGGCATCGTGCTGATGGTGGTGATCGGCCTGATCATCTTTGGTGGCATCAAGCGCATCGCCAAGTTCGCGGACGTGCTGGTGCCGATCATGGCGTTTTCCTACATCGCCATGGCCGTCTTCGTCATCGGCAGCAATGCCGGCGCCATTCCTGAAGCCTTCGGCACCATCTTCCGCAGCGCCTTTGGTCTTGAGCCCGCCTTCGCCGGCGGCATCGGTGCGGCCATCATCATGGGCGTCAAGCGCGGCCTGTTCTCCAACGAGGCGGGCCTGGGCAGCGCGCCTAACGTGGCGGCAGTTGCAGAGGTCAAGCACCCGGTGGCGCAGGGCATCGTGCAGTCGCTGAGTGTGTTCATCGACACCATCGTGCTGTGCAGCTGCACCGCGCTGATCATCATCCTCTCCGGTGTTTTCCAGCCGGGCAGCGAGATGGCCGGCGTCGTGCTGACCCAGACCGCCGTTGCCGCCGTCGTCGGCGAGTGGGGCCGGGTGTTCATCAGCGTCGCGCTGCTGCTGTTTGTGTTCACCACGCTGATCTACAACTACTACCTCGGCGAGAACGCACTGGGCTTTTTTACCGGTAAGCGCTGGCCGGTTCTGGTCTACCGGGTCATGGTCATTGGTCTGGTGATGTGGGGCTCGATTCAGGACCTGGGCACGGTATTCGGTTTTGCCGACGTCACCATGGGTCTGCTGGCAATCTGCAACCTGATCGCCCTGGCGCTGCTGTTCAAGGTAGGCCTGCGCCTGATGCGCGATTACGATAGCCAGCGTAAGGCAGGTGTCGAGTCACCGGTGTTCGACCCGAAGAACTTTGCTGACCTGGATCTGGACCCGAGCGTCTGGCCAGCCAGAGTGGGCGACCAATCTCCGGTCATGAACGCCACCACTGCCAGTCAGGCACCTCAGCGTTAAGTTGGTCCGCGTCGCTTGAACAGGGGCCGCTGGCCCCTGTTTTCATATAGGAGACCCCTATGCCGGCTTCCAGAAACACCCTGGTGCTGTACACCGGCGGCACCATCGGCATGCAACAGAGCGCCGAAGGGCTGATGCCCGCTTCTGGCTTCGCCAGCAGATTGCGCGACCAGCAGGACAAGCACCCCGAACTGGCCGCGCCGGAATGGCAGTTCCGTGAATTGCTACCGCCCATCGACAGCGCCAACATGAACCAGACCCACTGGCTGGCGATGGTTGAGGCCATTCGGGCCGGCGTCGAGCAAGATGGCTGTGACGCGGTACTGGTCCTGCATGGCACCGACACCCTCGCCTACAGCGCTGCTGCCTTGAGCTTCCTGCTGTTGGGCTTCGAGGTGCCGGTAGTGCTGACCGGGGCGATGCTGCCCGCCGGTGCGGCCGATAGCGACGCCTGGGACAACCTGTTCGGTGCGATGCAGGCATTGCACGCTGGCGTCGAGCCGGGTGTGCATCTCTACTTCGCCGGCAAACTCATTCACGGCGCCCGGGTCAGCAAACTGGGTACCGCCAGCCTCGATGCGTTCGGGGTGCTGCCGCGGCTGCGTCAGGGCCAACGCGCACCCAGCATTCCCGCAGCGCTCGACTATCGCCAACCCCGTCAGCAGGTGAACCTGGCGGTGCTTCCGCTCTATCCAGGCATCCAGGCGGCGCAGCTGCAAGCACTGCTGTCCTGTGGCGTGCAGGGGGTGCTGATCGAGTGCTATGGCAGCGGCACCGGCCCCGCCGATGACACCGAGCTGCTGCAGGCGTTACAGGACGCCCATCAGCGCGGCATCGTCCTGGCCGCCATCAGCCAATGCCCGCAGGGCCACGTCGAATTCGGGATCTACGCCGCCGGCAGCAAGCTGGAAGCCAGCGGGCTGATGTCAGGCGGCGGCATGACCCGGGAGGCCGCGCTGGGCAAGTTGTTCGCCTTGCTCGGTGCCGGGCTGTCGCAGACCGAGGTCGAGCACTGGTTCGCACTTGACCTCTGCGGCGAACGCGTCGACTGATCGGTGGCTCAACCCGGGTTGAGATCGAGTTCCTGAAGACAGGCCTGGACCCGTCGGCGCAGCTCGTCGAGGTCCAGTGGCTTGCTCAGCCACCCCTGGCATTCGAGTTTGGCTTTCAACTCGCTCACCGCACTCAGCACGATCACCGGCAGGTACCGGGTAGCCGGGGCCTGACGCAGCAAACGCAGCAGCTGTTCCCCGTCAAGCTCCGGCAGGTTGAGGTCCAGTAACAGCAAATCCGGCGGATCGGCCAGCAGGTGTTCCAATGCCATCCGCCCATTGCCGATTACGCTGACCTCAGCCAGATCGGCCAGCGCCTTGCGTACCAGCAGCTGGCTGGCCGGATCGTCTTCGACATAAACAATACGGGGCCGATGGCGAAGCGGCCGTGGGCTGTGCGTGGCAAGCAGAGGCAGGGCTATCCAGAAGCGGCTGCCGATCCCGGGCGCGCTCTTCACACCGATACTGCCGCCCATCAGTTTGGCGTATTCCAGACATAGCGATAGGCCGATTCCCGCGCCCTGAATGTTCGAACTCTCACGGCCAAGCCGGCGAAACGGCTCGAACAGCTGCGCCTGCAGGCCTTCATCGATTCCAAGACCGGTATCTTCGACCACCAGCCTCACCTGGCCGGCGACCGTCTCGATCCGCAGCACAATCTGCCCGCCTGGCTTGTTGTACTTGATGGCGTTGGACAGCAGGTTGAGCAGCACCTGACGTAACCGGCGTGGCTCGGCCTGCACCTCGACGGGCCCTGGCGGCAGGTCGAAATCCAACCGCAGCCCGTGGCGCTGAACATCAAGCGCCACCAGCTCGGCGCACTCACGCATCAAGGCGGTGACTTCGACAGGCTTGAGCGTCAGCCGGGGCCGTTCGGCCTGTAGGCTCGACCAGTCGAGAATGTCGCCGAGCAGCTGGTTCAGGTGCCGGCTGGCCAGCAGGATCTCATCGAGGTAATCAGCGGCTTCCGGCTGCGCATCCGGTGAGCAGTCCATACGCATCAGCTGGGCAAACCCGAGGATCGCATTCAGCGGCGTACGCAGCTCATGGCTGATGCTGGATATCAGATGAGTCTTGGCCTCGTTGGCTGCGTGCGCCTGCTGGATGGCCTGGCGCAGATCGTCCTCGACCCGCTTGATCGCATCGATATCCACATGAGTACCGGCCACCAGCGTCGCTTCGCCTGTTCGAGGATCCCGCTCGAGCACGCGGCCGCGACTGAGCAGCCAGTGATACTCGCCCAGTGCATCCGCGAAACGGAACTCGCTTTCATAGTGCAACGCCTGGCCTTCATGCATCCGGTCCAGTTCGGCCCGCACCTGAGCAACATCGAGCGGATGGATGCGCTGCAGAAACTGAGCCTCGCTCAGCTGCGCCGAAGTCAGCCCGAAGCGCGCAGGCAGACGGCCACGAAGCTGCATCACGCCACGGCGCATGTCGTTTTCCCAGAGGCTCTCAGTCGCGCTTTCCAGTACCAGCTCGAGACGCTCCTGAGCCTCCGCACGCTGGGCCTCGCTGTCTTCCAGCTGGGCGCCGATGGCCTGGGTGTGCTGTGCCAGATCGTCAAGCTCGCGGATTTCTGACGAGACGGGATCTGGCCGCCACCGACCGAGACCGATCTGGCCCATCATCTGCGAGATCCCTGCGATCGGCTTCAGCAGTGCCTGGCTGAGCTGGCGCGCGCGCAGCCACATGTACGCGAAGAACAGCAGATAGAACAACACCAACCCGGCAATCAGCAGATAACCGATCTGTTGAAAGCGACTGGCCAAAGCGTTGGTCTGGCTGAAAACGGCAGCTTCGTCGACCACCGCCAGCAGGTGCCAGCCGGTTTGCGGCACCGTTGTCCAGGCCACCAGCCGCTGTTTGCCTTTAAGCTCCAGGCTCATGACCCCTTCACCCTGGGTAGCGAGCGCCTTTGCCAGTTCGCGTGTCTGGCCGCGACGATCGAGCCGGAAATCTTCAGGCTTGAGGGTTTCCTGGCGCACGGCGTCGTCGTAGTAGTGCTCGGTCAGCTCGTTGAGCCCGAATTCCCGTTCACCCGACTCCGGCAATGCCATGATGCTCAGGTCGCGGCTGACCAACATTGCATAGCCATCCCAGGGCACACGCAGACCGCTGATCTGGTTCAGGATGCCGCTAACGGTGATATCGATACCGTTGACACCTTCCAGCGTGTCACCCCGGTAAACCGGCGCCACGGCCGACATCATCCAGCCCTGCCCGGCCGGATCGAGGTAGACGTCGGTCCATACCACCCTGCGCGCCGGGTTATGCCAGGCATTTGCCAGGTAATAGAAGCTGTAGCTGGGAATGTTCACATCCGGCGCGTACTGCCGGGCCGTGTCGAACCAGGGATAGATATGGTTGTAGCTGTCCCAACTATTGAAATAAATGCTGGCAATCAGCGGGTTGCTGGCGTGCAGCTCCTTCATCAGCGGGTCGAGCCGATGAAGCTTGGCAACCTTCTGCAGATCGTGGCGCTCCGGCGGTGTCAACCCCGAGTAGAAGCTGGCGGCGCCGCCCAAGTCGCGGGGGCTATAGCGAACCCCATCGGCGTTGAGCTCAAGCGGCACCGGCGCTGCGGGGCTGTCGTCTTCCAGCGCACGAACGGTGAGATTACGAAACAGGGTGGCTGCATTCGCCACTTCCTGCAGCTGCTGGCTGATCACCCGAGATTCACGAGCGACCGCTGTCTGCACCTCGGAAAGCGCCGTTTCGCGCAAGTGCTCGATTTGCGCATCGCGGATGGCACTGTTAGTCAGCAGGTAGGCCGCGATCAGCACCACCTCGACCAGTACCAGTGGGATCAGCGTTGTCTGAACGAAGGCACGCCAGATCCATTGGCGTACCCCGATTGGGTTTCTCGACACAGCGCGGCTCCAGCGTTCCGACTCAAGCGCTTGGCTTGCTCACGCCCCGAATCCTAGCATGGCCGTAAGCGCGGCCGACTCGCCCGGAGGTTCGCGCGAATATCCGGCCCTCAAAGCGCTCTTTGCTCAACGCCTCGCCAGTTCGATCAGTTCGGCCCGCCATTCGGCGTCACGCGGTAGCGCCAGGAACGAGGGATTGAGGAAGTTCTGCCGTGCTTCGTAGGTCAGTACTGCACCGGCGATATCCAGCACCTCGCCTCCCGCACCTTCCAGTACCCCCTGGGCAGCCGCCGTGTCCCATTGAGAAGTCGGCGCCAACCGTGGGTAACAATCGGCGGCCCCCTCGGCCAACAGGCAGAACTTCAGGGAGCTGCCGACACTGGCCAACGCGAGCTCGCCAAAACGCTGCCGCAAGCCATCGAGCAAGCGTTCCTGCGCCGGGCTCGAATGGCGACGGCTCGCAACGACGGTAAAGCCGCCCGCTGCCTGATGCCGCACCCGCAGGGGCTGCGCCGCACCATCGGCTTCGGCACGCCAGGCACCGAACCCAGCCCCTCCGTAATAGCAGCGGCCGTTGGCCGGAACCCCGACCACACCGAACAACACCTGCCCATGCTCGATCAACGCGACATTGACGGTGAATTCTTCGCTTCCGGCGATGAACTCTTTGGTGCCGTCCAGCGGATCGACCAACCACCAGCGCGTCCACCCGGCACGCTCGGCAAGATCCAGCGCGCAGTCTTCCTCGGACAAAACCGGGATGGCCGCATCCAGCGCGCGGAGACCATCGGCCAATAGGTGATGGGCCGCCATGTCAGCGGCGGTAACGGGCGAGGCATCGGCCTTCTCATGCACCTGCACATCGTTGCGCCAGTGCGGAAGGATCGCCTCGCCTGCGGCGCGGACCAGATCGATGACGGGTGCCAGATAGGGATGGCTCATTGATCGAACTCGCCCCGTTGGCTGAGCAGGTCACGCACCAGGTACAGCGCTGCGAGGGCGCGTCCTTCGCTGAACTGCGGGTTCTGGATCAGGCTGGACAGTTTGCGCAAATCCACCCGATCGACACGCATCGGCTCCGGTTCGTCCCCCGGCAGCTGCTCGGGATAGAGATCGCGCGCCAACACCACCTGAATCTTCTGGCTCATGTAGCCCGGTGACAGCGAAAGCTCGGTGAGCAGCTCCAGGCTGCGCGCGCCGAAACCGGCCTCCTCTTTCAATTCCCGGTTGGCCGCGTCGAGCACGTCTTCGCCCGGCTCGATCAACCCCTTGGGCAACGACAGCTCATAGGTGTCAGTACCGCCGCAGTATTCCTCGACTAATAACGCCCGGCCGTCGGCTTCCAGCGCGACGATCATCACCGCGCCATAACCGGTCCCCTTACCCACCAGTCGTTCATAGGTACGCTCCACGCCATTGGAAAACCGCAGCTGCAGTTCCTCGACACGGAACAGGCGGCTGCTGGCGACGATCTCACGGGCAAGTACGGTAGGTTTCTGGCGCATGGGGATATCCTTGAAACGCGAAGGCCAATCATAACCCGGCTTTTTGTGATCGCCGCGAACGCTTTGCATCGAGCCGACCGCTGTCGCACCATTGTGCCAACCGCCGAACAAGAGCCTGCCATGATCGCTTCACTGCCCTGGTCCGATATCGACACCGTCCTGCTGGACATGGACGGCACCTTGCTGGATTTGCATTTCGACAACCATTTCTGGCTCGACTTCCTGCCGCAACGCTACGCCGAGCTGCATGGCATCAGCCGCGCCATGGCCGAGCTGGAGCTGGCCCCACTGTTCAACGAACACGAGGGCAAACTCACCTGGTACTGCCTGGATTTCTGGACCCGCGAGCTGAACCTGCCGATCCGCGAAATGAAGCGTGAAATTGCTCACTTGATCGCGCTGCGGCCTGCTGCAGACGAGTTTCTCGCAGCCCTGCGCGACGCCGGCAAGCGCGTGGTGTTGATCACCAATGCCCATCGCGATTCGCTATCGCTGAAGCTCGAACGCATCGAGCTGGCCCCCTGGTTCGATCGTTTGATCAGTTCTCATGACTATGGCTTTCCCAAAGAGCAGGCCCAGTTCTGGCACGCTCTGAAAACCGACCTCGATTTCGATCCGGCAACCGCCCTGTTCATCGACGACAGCCTGCCCGTCCTGCGCAGCGCGCGGGCTTACGGCGTCGCCCATCTGCTGGCTATCAGCGAACCGGACAGCCGCCGCGGCAAGAAGCAAACCGACGAATTCACCGCTGTCGACGACTACCTCGAGCTGATCCGCAGCCTGCGGGGTTTCTCGTCCTGACCGAAAGATGCTGGCGTGCTTAACTCAGGTCCATGTGTTCGCGCCTTATAGAGAGGGGCGATCGGATGGTGAAAAGGGCTATCCGGGTGACTGATGTGCACCTTGCAAATGAACGCTACTTAAGTGCAAAACTGTGGCCCACCCGGCTCGCTCAAATGGATGAACTATGGTTGTAGACGCAGGATTCTGGCCTTCCGAACGCAGCGAAATGGGCCGGCGGATCCGCCGGCACGATTGGAGCGAAACGCCGTTGGGCTCGGTCGATCACTGGCCAGCGTCGCTACGGGTGCTCCTCGACACGCTGCTCGAGGCACCGCTGCCGATGTGCGTGTTGTGGGGGGAGGCCGGCGTTCAGCTGTACAACGATGCGCACGCCGCGCTGATCGACAGCCACCACCCTGGTGCACTGGGCATGCCGGTGGCCGCGACATGGGACAAGATCTGGCCCGAACTGATCGAGGCGCGCGCGCGCGGCGAATCTGGCCAGGCATGCGTGCTGCGCAACCGTCGCCTTTGCGCCACAACTACTACGAGCAGCACCACGACCTGGTTCGACCTGGCCGTCAGCCCGATCCGCGACGGCCAAGGCATTGGTGGCCAACTGCTGTGCCTGCGCCGCAGCGAAGCGGAAGTCCGCGAGATCACCGATGCCCTGCCCGTGCTCATCAGCTACGTCGATCGCGACAAACGCTATCGCTACAACAACCGCCATTATGAAAGCTGGTTCGGCCAGACTCCCGAGATGCTCTATGGGAAGCACCTGACAGAGGTGGTTGGCCAGCGTGCATACGACGCACGCCGCGCAGAAATCGAGGCGGCTCTTGCCGGACAGGACGTTGTGTTCGAAGCCTCTATGCCTCACCAGGACGGCGTGCTGCGCCAGACCCTGATGCACTATCTGCCGCACCGTGGCGGTGATGGCGAGGTGCTAGGGCTCTTTGTGCTGGCGCAGGATGTCACTGAACGCTGGCGCGCCGAGCAGGCGCTGCGCGAGCTCAACGACACCCTTGAAAGCCGAATCCAGGAGCGCACCACTGCGCTAGCCGAGGTCTACGAGCGCCTACTCACCGAAATGGCCAGCCGCGAGCAGGCTCAGGAAGCGTTGCGTCAAGCACAGAAGATGGAAACCGTCGGCCAGCTCACCGGTGGCATCGCTCACGACTTCAACAACATGCTTACCGGCATCATCGGTGGACTGGACCTGATCCAGCGCTACAACCAAACCGGTCGCCACGCTGAAACCCAGCGCTTCATCGATGCCGCAGTCACCTCGGCCAACCGCGCTGCGGCGCTGACCCATCGCCTGCTGGCCTTCGCGCGACGCCAGCCGCTGAATCTCAAGCGAGTCGACCTGAACGACTTGGTCGAGTCGATGCGCGATCTGATCGTGCGCACCCTGGGCAGCCACATCCTCGTCGACACCATGCTCGAATCGGGTCTGTGGCCGGCCAGCAGTGATGAGAACCAACTGGAAAGCGCCCTGCTCAATCTGGTGATCAATGCACGCGACGCCATGCCCGACGGCGGCAGCCTCTATATCGCGACGGCCAATGTGACCCTGCAGCAGGGCGAGGTGGGCGAGCTGCCAGCCGGACGTTATGTCAGCCTCAGCGTCATCGACAGCGGCTGCGGCATGACGCCTAAGGTCCTGGCAGCGGCCTTCGAGCCCTTTTTTACCACCAAACCCATCGGCCAGGGCACCGGGCTCGGACTGTCGATGATCTACGGCTTCGCGCGGCAGGCCGGTGGCCACGTGCAGCTGCGCAGCGAACCGGACAACGGCACCGAAGTCACCCTCTATCTACCGGCACACCATTCATTGCTGGCGACCGAGGTAGCGGTCCCGCCGCTTGAACAGACCACACAAACGGCGCGAGGCGAAGCCGTGCTGGTGGTCGAGGATGATCCTGCTGTACGTCTGCTGGTAATCGACGTGCTGGGCATGCTCGGCTACTGCGCACTGGAGGCGGCCGAGGCCAACGCGGCGGTCAAGCTGCTGCAGAGCGACGAGCGTATCGACTTGCTGGTATCCGATGTCGGGCTGCCAGGGATGAACGGCCGACAGTTGGCAGATATCGCCCGCGAGCACCGCCCCGAATTACCTGTGCTGTTCATGACCGGCTACGCCGAGCAGGCGATCAGCAGCGGTTTTCTCGATGCTGGCATGGACATGATCAGCAAACCCTTCACCATCGATCAATTGGCAGCACGGGTACGCAAGATACTTGTTGACATGCCCTAGAGGGCGCGTGCGGTCAAGTCCATATGCGCAACATTAACGGGAATGCACCCGGCGATTTACAGAGCAACGACCTGAGCATAGACGGTCGCTGAAGCTACCCTGACCTGCTCGGCCAAGCAGCGGGATTTGCCGCAGCTACTTGCAAGCAGCGCCCGGCCAGGTTCTGTTACAGAGGGCTGTAGACCCGCGGTGCGTTGTGGTGCGGCAGGTGGATCAGATTGAGGTGATGCTGACGCGCCCAGCGCACGCAAAGGTCGGTCGGTGCCGAGAGGCTGACCAGGGTCGACAGACCCGCACGCACGGCCTTGTGAATCAACTCGAGACTGCAACGGCTGGTAACTACCGCGAAGCCCTGCCGGCTATCACGACCTTCCCGACGCAGCGCACCGATCAGCTTGTCCAAGGCGTTGTGGCGACCGATGTCCTCTCGGCACAGCACGATCTCGCCCTGCTCGTCGACAAACAGCGCGGCATGCAGTGCACCGCTCTGGCGCGCCAGGCGCTGCGCGTCGTTGATGCGATCGCGCAGCTCGTGCAGATGCGCGGCCGGAGGCAGCGGGCTGGGCGCCAGCGCGGTCAGTTTCGGCAGCGCCTGTTCGATGGCCTCCACACCGCAGAGCCCGCAGCCGCTGGTCCCGGCCAGATTGCGCCGCTGCTCCTTGAGCGCCCAGAACGCCCTATTGCCGATCTGCACCTCGGCGCTGAAGGCGTCACCGCGACGATTGAGCTGGATGTCATGTATGTCGTCGATACCGCCAACCACTTCACCGCTCAGACTGAAGCCAACCACGAAGTCTTCCAGCGCACTGGGCGAGACCATCATCACCGCATGGCTGATGCCGTTATAAGCGATGGCCAGCGCGCACTCTTCCGCCAATACCGCGCGGCCCGAACCTGCCGCGTCATCCAGCTCGACATAGGTATAAGCGTCCGGCGCGGAGCTAATGACGGGCATGGTGGTACTAAGGGGCGCAGGACGAGGCATGAGGGTACTCCTTGCAGTCGAGCTGTAAGGATATTCGACTCAGGCGTGTACCTGCGGTTCGATCTGCTCACGTAGCCCGCTCAGAGCACTCAGGACGAACGGATTCAACCCTTCGCCGGCCGTAGCATCCAGGTGCGCAAAAAGCGCCGTACGCATCTGCGGGTCCCACTGGCGCTTGAGATGCAAAGCAAAGTCCGTGCGCGCCTGCTCGGCGTCGGGCTGGGATGCGAAAAAGGCGCCAATCTGGTTGGCCATCCTGATCAGTTGCGTGGCATTCATGCCCATGGACGTGCTCCGCTATTGGACCTGAAATCCGCACCGGCTGGCTGCCCAGCGCGGGACAGGGGCGCATGGCGCACCCCGCCGACGGCTGTCGCTTCGAAGTGGCTCACAACTGCACCACGGGCAGCAGGTTCACCTGCTCGCGGGTGAAGGCGTCGAACTCCTGCTGCCACTTCGAGGGCACCTCCACCTTACGCACCTGCACCGCGGTGACCTTGTACTCGGGGCAATTGGTGGCCCAGTCAGAGTTGTCGGTCGTGATCACGTTGGCACCGGACTCCGGGTGGTGGAAGGTGGTGTAGACCACGCCTGGCTGCATGCGCAGGGTGACCTTGGCGCGCATCACCGTCTCACCCGCACGGCTGTTGATGCCGACCCAATCACCGTCGTTGATGCCCCGGTCCTCGGCATCCACCGGGTGCAGCTCGAGGATGTCCTCGGCGTGCCAGGCTTTGTTAGCGGTACGTCGCGTCTGCGCCCCGACGTTGTACTGCGAAAGAATACGCCCGGTGGTCAGTACCAGCGGCCGCTTACGCGAGGTGCGCTCGTCGGTGGCGATGAACTCGGTGATCACGAAGCGGCCCTTGCCGCGCACGAATGCGTCCTCATGCATGATCGGCGTGCCTTCCGGCGCCTCGTCGTTACATGGCCACTGGATACTGCCCATGCGATCGAGCTTGGCGTAGCTCACCCCGGTGAACGTCGGCGTCAGGCTGGCGATCTCGTCCATGATCTGCGACGGATGGGTGTAGTTCATCGGGTAGCCGAGGGCGTTGGACAGCGCCACCGTCACTTCCCAGTCTTCCTTACCGGCCAGCGCTGGCATCACCTTGCGCACCGGCGAGATTCGCCGCTCGGCGTTGGTGAAGGTGCCGTTCTTCTCCAGGAAAGAAGCACCGGGCAGGAACACGTGAGCGAACTTGGCGGTTTCGTTGAGGAACAGGTCCTGCACCACCACGCACTCCATGGCCATGAGCGCACCGGTGACGTGCTGGGTATCGGGGTCCGACTGCGCCGGATCCTCGCCCTGGATGTACAGGCCCTTGAAAGTCCCTGCGTGCGCCGCCGCCAGCATGTTCGGAATGCGCAGGCCCGGCTCGTCGAGCAGCGTGACGCCCCAGGCTTGCTCGAACTGCGGACGCACCACCGGATCGGAAACGTGACGGTAGCCCGGCAGTTCATGGGGGAAGGAGCCCATGTCGCAGGAGCCTTGCACGTTGTTCTGTCCGCGCAACGGGTTCACGCCGACGCCCGGGCGACCAATGTTGCCGGTGGCCATGGCCAGGTTGGCGATTGCAATGACGGTGGACGAACCCTGGCTGTGCTCGGTGACACCGAGGCCGTAGTAGATCGCCGCGTTGCCGCCGGTGGCGTACAGACGCGCCGCGGCGCGAACCTCGGCGGCCGGCACGCCGGTCAGCTCCTGCATGGCTTCGGGACTGTTGCGCTGCTCGCCGACGAAGGCGCGCCACTGATCGAATCCCTCGGCCTCGCAGCGCTCGGCAACAAAGGCCTCATTGACAAGGTTCTCCGTGACGATCACGTGCGCCAGGCTGTTGAGCAAGGCAACGTTGCTGCCCGGACGAAGTTGCAGATGGTGGTCGGCCTTTACGTGCGGCCCGCGTACCAGGTCGATGCCCCGCGGGTCGGCGACGATCAGCCGGGCGCCTTCGCGCAGTCGGCGCTTGAGCTGCGAACCGAATACAGGGTGCCCGTCGGTGGGGTTGGCGCCAATCACCAGCACCACGTCGGCCGACAGCACCGAGTCGAAGTCCTGGGTACCGGCGGATTCGCCGAGCGTCACCTTCAGGCCGTAGCCGGTGGGCGAATGGCAGACCCTTGCACAGGTGTCGACGTTGTTGTTGCCGAATGCTGCACGCACCAGCTTCTGAACCAGATAGGTTTCTTCGTTGGTGCAACGCGAGGACGTCAGCCCGCCCACAGAATTCTGGCCGTACTGCGCCTGGATCTCCTTGAAGCGCCGGGCAGCATAGCCAATCGCCTCGTCCCAACTCACCGGGCGCCAGGGCTCGCTGATATTGTCGCGGATCATCGGGGTCTTGATACGGTCGGCGTGAGTGGCATATCCCCAGGCAAAACGACCCTTGACGCAGGAATGGCCGTGGTTGGCGTGGCCATCCTTGTTCGGCACCATGCGCACAACATCGTTGCCCTTGACCTCGGCCTTGAATGAGCAACCCACGCCACAGTAGGCGCAGGTGGTGGTGACGCTGCGCTCGGCCTGGCCCATCTCAATCAGCGACTTTTCGGTCAGGGTGGCGGTCGGGCAGGCGTTCACGCAGGCGCCGCAGGACACGCATTCGGAGTCGAGGAAGTCCTCGGCCTGGCTGGCTGCGACCCGCGAGTCGAAGCCACGGCCATCGATAGTCAGGGCGAAGGTACCTTGCACCTCTTCGCAGGCACGCACACAGCGGTTGCAGACGATGCACTTGGCCGGGTCGTAGGTGAAATAAGGGTTGGACTCATCCTTGGCCTCGGCCAGGTGGGTCTTCACCGGGTCGTAGCGCACCTCGCGCAGGCCGACCACGCCAGCCATGTCCTGAAGTTCGCAGTTACCGTTGGCCGAGCAGGTCAGGCAGTCCAGCGGGTGATCCGAGATGTACAGCTCCATGGTACCGCGGCGCAGTTCAGCGAGTTTGGGACTCTGGGTGCGCACCTTCATGCCTGGCTCGACCGGCGTGGTACAGGAAGCAGGAAAGCCGCGCCGGCCTTCGATCTCCACCGTGCACAGGCGGCACGAGCCGAACGGCTCCAGGCTATCGCTGGCGCACAGCTTGGGCACAGAAATGCCGGCTTCCTGAGCGGCGCGCATCACCGAAGTGCCCGCGGGCACGCTGATCGCCGTGCCGTCGATTTCCACGGTTACCGGAGCGCCGGTGCGGGCAGGGGTGCCATAGTCGAGTTCACGATACAGGGCCATGTTGTGCCTCCGGATCAGCGGGCTTCGGCGGAGTCGCCGAAATCCTCGGGAAAATGATTGAGTGCACTCATCACGGGGTAGGGAGTCATCCCGCCAAGGGCGCACAGCGAGGCACCGAGCATGGTGTCGCACAGGCTTTTGAGCAGTTCAATACGGCCCGGCTGCGGCCCTTCGGAGCGGGCGACAATGATCTGGTCGAGCAGCTCCTCGCCACGGGTCGAGCCGATCCGGCAGGGTGTGCATTTGCCGCAGGACTCGACCGCGCAGAACTCCATGGCGTAGCGCGCCATATCGGCCATATCCACGGTGTCGTCGAACACCACGATGCCGCCGTGACCAAGCACTGCGCCGAGCGCGGCGAAGGCCTCGTAGTCCAGAGGGGTGTCGAATTGCGACTCCGGCAGGTAGGCGCCGAGGGGGCCGCCGACCTGCACTGCGCGAATCGGCCGACCACTGGCCGAACCGCCGCCGTACTCATAAAGCAGCTCGCGTAGGGTGATGCCGAAGGCCTTCTCGATCAGTCCGCCGCGGGCGATGTTGCCGGTCAGCTGGATCGGCAAGGTGCCAAGCGAGCGGCCCATGCCGTAATCCTTGTAATAGGCGCCGCCCTTATCGAGGATGATCGGCACCGAGGCCAGCGAGATGACGTTGTTGATAACTGTCGGTTTGCCGAACAGCCCCTCGATTGCCGGCAACGGGGGCTTCGGACGCACGGTGCCACGCTTGCCTTCGACGCTCTCCAGCAGCGCGGTTTCCTCACCACAGATATAGGCACCCGCACCGCGGCGCAGCTCCAAATGGAATGCGTGGCCGCTGCCGAGCAAGTCGTCGCCCAGGTAGCCGGCGGCGTTGGCGCTGGCGATGGCCGCCTTGAGAACGGCCTCGGCATGCGGGTATTCAGAGCGCAGGTAGATGTAGCCCACGGTCGCGCCGACGGCCAGGCCGGCGATCGTCATGCCCTCGATGAGCACGAAGGGGTCGTCTTCCATCACCATGCGGTCGGAGAAGGTCCCCGAGTCGCCTTCGTCCGCGTTGCAGACGATGTACTTCTGGGTGGCCTCGCAGCCAAGCACGGTTCGCCATTTGATGCCGGTGGGGAACGCGGCGCCGCCGCGGCCACGCAGGCCGGACTCGGTGACCTCGGCTACGATTGCCTCGGGCGTCATGCCCAGGGCGCGCCTGAGGCCGCGATACCCGTCGTGAGCGATGTAGTCGTCCAGGGACAGCGGGTCGGTGATGCCGGCACGTGCAAAGGTCAGACGTTCCTGGCGCTTGAGATATTCGATCTCCTCGGTCAGGCCATGGCCCAGCGGATGCGCCCCGCCTTCGAGAAAACCGGCCTCGAACAAGCCGGCAACGTCCCTGGCCTTGACCGGACCGTAGGCGACGCGCCCAGCACTGGTCGCCACCTCGACCAACGGCTCAAGCCAGAACAGCCCGCGAGATCCGTTGCGCACCAGATTCAGTTCGATTCCGCGTGCAGCAGCCTCGGTCACGAGCGCCTTGGCCACCTTATCGGCGCCAAGGCTCAGGGCAGTAACGTCGCGCGGCACATAGACGGTGATGGACGGATTCATGCGAGGGTCTCCTGTTCGGCCAGCAGCGCCATCAGCTCTTCGGCATCGACCCGACCGTGCAGCTCGCCATTGAGCATGGCGCTGGGCGCGCAAGCGCAGTTACCCAGGCAATACACCGCTTCGAAGCTCAGGCTGCCATCCTCGAGGGTCTCGCCAAGCGACACGCCCAGCCTTTGTTCCAGCTCGGCGGTGAGTGTCTTCACGCCCATCGACTGGCAGGCCTCTGCCTGGCACAGCTTGAGCACATGCCGACCGGGTGGGCTGGCGCGAAAATCGTGATAGAAACTGACCACCCCATGCACCTCGGCGCGCGACAGGCAAAGCTCCTCGGCGATCATTGGCAACAGGTCCGGCGGAACCGCACCAAGGCGATCCTGAATATCGTGAAGAATGGGCAGCAAGGCGCCAGGCTGGCCGCGGCGGGCGGCGAATACCTCACGGGCAACGGCCTGACACTGATCGGGAGCGAAGCGCTGGGGAAGAATGGCCATATTCGAAGCTCCAGCCGGCGGCTATAACCGGTACTGTCCGAGATAAGCGCCACAGTCACGGCTGATGGGTGCTTATCCCTGGCGGCACAAAAGCGCTCGCCAGATATGAAATGAAGTTCTTATTATCCGGTACCTATCGCCCGGGTAATGCAAGGTAGCATGGCCATTTCCATGAACAAATATGAAGCACACATCATATGATTCGAATCGAGATCCAGCCGCGCTGGCGGTTTCACCAGAGCGACGGCAGCAGCCTTGACCCTCAAGGGCTCGCGCTGCTGCAGGCGGTGCACGACACCGGCAAGCTGACTGAAGCAGCCGCCCGGGTAGGCTATTCCTACCGTCATGCCTGGAATCTGCTGGGCAAATGGCAGGCATTCTTCGGCAGCCCGCTGATCGAACTAAAGCGCGGCAAGGGCGCACGCCTGGCGCCGCTGGGAGAGAAATTGCTGTGGGCCGACCAGCGCATCCGTGCGCGACTGTCGCCGCAGCTGGACAACCTGGCCGGTGAGCTGGAACTGGAACTGAACCGGGTTTTGCAGGCCAGCAAACCCGGCCTGCGCATCCACGCCAGTCACGGTTTCGCCGTGGCGGCGCTGCGCGAGTGGCTGGAACGCGACCCCAGCTGGCAGTGGGAGGTGCAGTTTCGCAGTGGCAGCGAGGCGATGATCGCCCTGCAGCGCCACGACTGCGAGGTGGCCGGCCTGCACGTGCCGACCGGGCCGCTCGGTGCATTGAGCATCAACCGCATCCAGCCCTGGCTGCGCCCCGACCAGCGGGTGATCACCTTTGTCGTGCGAACCCAAGGGCTGATGCTCGCCCCCGGCAACCCACTCGGCATCAAGGCGCTGGCAGACCTGGCGCGCGCCGAGCTGCGCTTCGTCAACCGCGAGCCGGGCTCCGGTACACGCCTGTTGCTCGAAGACCTGCTGCGCCGCGATGGTCTGGACAGCACAGCGATCAAAGGCTTTCACAGTGAGGAGTTTACCCACGCGGCCGTCGCCGCCTACGTCGCCAGCGGCATGGCTGACGTCGGCTTTGGCGTCGAGGCTGCGGCGCGTCAGTTCGGCCTTACGTTCATCCCCATGGCCCGCGAACACTACTGTCTCCTGTGCCGCGAGGACAGTCTTGAGCTTCCGGCGATGGCCGCGCTGCTGCGCGTACTACAGGACCCGGAATTCCAGGAACGCATCAGCCGTCTGCCGGGCTATGCCCTGAGCCGTCCCGGCGACGTGCTGCCTTTTACCCAGGCAGTGGAGCAATGGAGCAGCGAAAGCCTGCTCTGAGTCGTTTAGAAGTTGTGGAGAAATCGTGAGCCGCTTCCCAATTCTTGGCGGACGGAACAAGCGAAGCGGGAACCTACAGTGGCTCTTTCAGTCTATGGCGCAATTCTCGCCGTAAGGCGGTTCTGTCCTCGAGGTGTCTATGAAGTCTCTGCAGTTGCTCCTCCTCTCCCTCGGCCTGGCCAGCGGCGGTTCTGCCATGGCGAGCAACACCGAAGCCGTTGTCGGCGGCGCACTGGGTGGTGCGCTCGGCTCGGTCGTCGGTGAGCACCTCGGCGGTTCGACGGGCGCCACGATAGGTGCGGGTGTCGGTGGTGCCGCGGGCGGCATGGTCGGCGCCGACAAGCGCAACCGTACCGAAGCGGCCATCGGCGGTGGCCTGGGCGCAGCGGGCGGCAACGTCATCGGTCAGCGTGTCGGTGGCAGTACCGGTGGCCTGATTGGCGCAGCCGTGGGTGGTGGCGCAGGTGGAGCTATCGGCAATGTCTACGGCGACAATGACGACTATCGAGACCGCCGCTACCGGGACGAGCGCCGTTATCACGGCCACCCTGGCAAGGCTAAGGGTCACTGGAAACACAAACACAAACATCACGACTAAGTAGCCGCTCCGTATCGCCGAGCGGGTCAGATCTGCTGACCGCCACAGCTCGGCCCTACGGAGATATCCCGAATGCCTGGCGGGCCGGAGTCATTCAGCCACGACCACCAGCGCTTCCAGTGCCTGACGCAAACCACTCGGAATCGGGGTCGGTCGGTTGCTGGCGCGGTCCACGAACACGTGCACGAAGCGCCCCGCCGCACAGGCCTGCGCCTCGCCTGCCTTGAAGATCGCCAGCTCGTACTGCACCGAACTGTTGCCGAGCTTGCCGACACGCAACCCTACCTCCAGCAAATCCGGAAAGGCGATCGAGGCGAAGTAGTCGCAGGACGAACTGACCACAAAGCCCACCACCTCACCTTCATGAATATCCAAGCCACCACGTTCGATCAGGTAGGCGTTCACGGCGCTATCGAAATAGCTGTAATAGACGACGTTGTTCACGTGCCCGTAAATATCGTTGTCATGCCAGCGCGTGGTGATCGGCTGGAAGTGGCGGTAGTCGGCGCGCAGGTGCTGCGGTTGTTCGGCCATTCGAAAATCCTTGGTTTGGCAGAGCGCTGCGCCACGCAAACGCGACGCAGCGCAGGGGTCAATATGCAGCCCGGTAGATCGCCAGCGCGTCAGCCTCGGTCACTTCGCGCGGGTTGTTGACCAGCAGCCGCTGCTGCAGCATCGCCTCCTTGGCCAGTTGCGGGAGCATGTCCTCGGGCACACCGGCATCGCGTAGACGAGTCGGCAGGCCGACGCGGGCGCTCATTTGCTCGAACTCATTGATCAGCTGTTCAGCGTAGGTGGACGGATCATCCTTGCGCAGCCGGTCGCCGAGGATGATCGGCGCCAGCTCGCCGTAATGGGTCGTCGCCGCGCTGACGTTGAAGCGCAGCACCTGCGGCAGTACCAGCGCGTTCGACAGCCCGTGCGGGATGTGGAAGTTGCCACCCAGCGGGTAGGCCAGCGCATGCACCGCCGCCACCGGCGCGTTGGCAAATGCCTGCCCGGCCAGGCAGGCGCCGAGCAGCATGGCCTGACGCGCCTCCCGGTTGCTGCCGTTGTGCACCGCCTCGTCGAGGTTTGCCGCTAGCAGGCGCAGCGCTTCGCGGGCCAGCAGGTCGGACATGGGGTTTTTCTTCAACGCACTGGTGTAAGCCTCGATGGCGTGCACCATGGCGTCGATGCCGGTGGCTGCGGTAACTGCAGGTGGCAAACCAAGGGTGAGATCGGCATCGAGCAGTGCCAGATCGGGCAGCAGCAAGGGCGAGACCACGCCCATCTTGGTGGTTTCGCCAGTGGTGATGATGGCGATCTGCGTGACTTCCGAGCCGGTGCCGGCGGTGGTCGGCACCTGAATAAGCGGCAGACGCTGGCCCTTGGCATTGCCGACGCCGTAGATGTCCTGCAGTGATTGCGCACAGGTCGGATGCGCCAGCAATGCCACCAGCTTGGCGACGTCCATGGAGCTGCCGCCACCGAAGCCGATGATGAGATCGGCCCCCACTGCCCGGGCCTGCTCCACCGCCGTCATGACGATGTGTTCAGGCGGATCGGCGATTACTTGATCGTAGACGGCAACCGACAGGCCCTCGCTTTCGAAGCCAGGCAAGACATCATTGAGCAAGCCGAAACGGGTAATGCCCGGATCGGTGACGACCAGTACGGAACGCGCCCCGCGCTCCTTGCAGAGGCTGGCCAAACGGCGAGAAGAGCCGGGTTCACAGATCAATTGCGCGGTTGTGGCAAAGCTGAACGGATGCATGCTGCCTCCTGATTGTTTTGATTCGGCGTCGGTGACGGCCTATCGAAAAGCGCCCTCACCCCAGCCCTCTCCCAAAGGGAGAGGGGGTATTTCCGTGTTGTTGCCCAACCGCGCGGCCTGGCCCTCACTCGGTCAACCCCCTCGCCCCTTTGGGGAGAGGGTTGGGGTGAGGGGGCTGTCGCGCTCGCCCACCCAACCTCACTCAAAACGCAAAATGCGCCTCCGGCAACGCCATCAAACACGCGGCACCGCCCTGAATCGATTCCCGATGCGCACTCGCGCGCGGCAGTACACGGCGCAGGTAGAAATCCGCACTCGCCAGCTTGGCCTGATAGAACGCCTCTTCACCGGACCCCTGCTCCAACGCATCTTGCGCGCGGGCCGCGGCCTTGAGCCACAGCCCGGCCAACAACACATAAGCCGAGTACTGCAGGAAATCCACCGACACCGCGCCGATTTCCTGCGGATCGCGGCCCGTCGCGGCGATGATCTCGGCACTCAGCTCGCGCCATTCGCCAAGACGCGCCTGTACCTTGCTCGCCATCTCGTGCAGCGCAGGCCGGTCGATCTGGCGGTCGCAGAGCTCGCTGAATTCCGCCTGCAACGCTGACAACTCCGCACCACCATCTCCGAGCAGCTTGCGACGGATGTAGTCCAGCGCCTGAATGCCATTGGTCCCCTCGTAGAGCTGGGTGATGCGGCTGTCACGCATCAGCTGCTCCATGCCCCACTCGCGGATATACCCGTGACCGCCATAAACCTGCACGCCTAGGCTCGCGACTTCCTGGCCCATGTCGGTGAAGAAGGCCTTGACGATGGGTATCAGCAGCGCCGCGCGCTTGCCTGCGGCCTTGCGGTAACTCGGCTCGGAATGGCCGTGCTCGAGGTCCAGTTGCTGGGCGCAGTAGGCCGCCAGCATCCGGCAACCCTCGACCAGCGTCTTCTGCGTCAGCAGCATCCGCCGCACGTCCGGATGGACGATGATCGGGTCAGCCACCTTGTCAGGGTGCTGCGCGCCCGCCAGTCCGCGCGACTGCAAGCGTTCGCGGGCATAGGCCAGCGAGCCCTGATACGCCTGTTCGGCAATGCCCAGCCCCTGCAGCCCGACCTGGAAGCGCGCGTCGTTCATCATGGTGAACATGCAGGCCAAGCCCTGGTTGGGTTCGCCGACGATCCAGCCGGTAGCGCCATCGAAATTCATCACGCAGGTGGCCGCGCCCTTGATACCCATCTTGTGCTCGATCGCGCCGCAGGACAGCGCATTGCGCTCGCCCGGCGAGCCATCGGCGTTGGCGATGAACTTGGGCACCAGCAGCAGGCTGATGCCCTTCACGCCGGCCGGCGCATCCGGCAGGCGCGCCAGCACCAGATGCACGATGTTCTCACTCATGTCGTGCTCGCCGCCGGAGATGAAGATCTTGCTGCCGCTGACCTTGTAGCTGCCATCCGCCTGGGGTTCTGCCTTGGTTCGCAGCAGCGCCAGGTCGGTGCCCGCCTGCGGCTCGGTGAGGCACATGGTGCCGCTCCAGCTGCCGCTGACCAGCTTCTCCAGATAGGCATTCTTCAGCTCGTCGCTGCCGTGCTTGTACAGCGCCAGCACCGCGCCCTCGGTGAGGCCCGAGTAGATGCGGAAAGACAGCGACGCGCCCATCAGCATCTCGTGGAAGTTACACGCGACCAGCTGCGGGAAGCCCTGACCACCATACTCGGTCGGCCCGGTCATGCTTGCCCAGCCATTGTCGACGTACTGTTTGTAGGCCTCGACGAAACCCTGCGGCGTGCGGACCTCACCGTTTTCCAGGGTCACGCCCTCTTCGTCGCTGTTGCGATTGAGCGGCGCGATCTCGCCGCCGGTGTAACGCGCCGCTTCTTCCAGCACGCCGTCGATCAGCTCGCGGTCCAGGCCGTTGCCGAGCAATTCGCAATGGCCGGTGGCATCGAACAGTTCGTGCAGCACGAAGCGCATGTCACGCAGGGGGGCCCTGTATTCCATGCTCAGGCCTCCTTCTTGTAGTCGACGAAGCTGCCGCCGAGTGTGGCCAGGCTGTCGATCAGTTCGGCAGGCTGCCAGTGCTCGCCGTGCTGCTCGGCCAGGGCATTCAGGCGATCACGAATGGCCGGCAGGCCCTGACGATCGGCCCAGGTCATCGGCCCGCCGACTTCAGCCGGGAAGCCATAGCCGTATAGATAGACGGTGTCGATATCGGCGCTGGACTCGGCCATGCCTTCCTCGAGAATCTTGGCGCCTTCGTTGACCAGCGCCAGCAGGCAGCGCTCGAGGATTTCCTCGCTGCCAATCTCGCGACGCTCATAACCGAGCCGCTCGGACTCACGCTGCACCAGCGCGTCGACCTCAGGATCGTGCTCGGCCTGGCGACTGCCCTCGGCGTAGCGGTAGTAGCCCATGCGCGATTTCTGGCCGAAGCGGCCCAGCTCGCAGAGGCGATTGTCGACCTGTACCTCCGGCTCGTCCTGGCCCTTGCCAGACAGTTCGCGCGCGCGCCACTCAAGATCGATGCCGACCACGTCGTACATGCGGAACGGCCCCATGGCAAAACCGAAGCCCTGCAGCGCGGCGTCCACCTGATGCGGGTAGGCACCTTCGAGCAGCATCATCCGCGCCTCGCGCACGTAGGTGGCGAGCATGCGGTTGCCGATGAAGCCCGGGCAGTTGCCGGCGATTACGCTGACCTTGCCCATGCGCTTGCCGAGCGCGGTGGATGCTTCGAGCACCGCGTTGGAAGTCTTCGCGCCGCGGACGATCTCCAGCAGCTTCATGATGTGCGCCGGGCTGAAGAAGTGCAGGCCCACGACCTGCTCGGGGCGACCTGTGACTGCGGCGATGGCGTCGATATCCAGCGCCGAGGTGTTGCTGGCAAGGATGCCGGTCTGCTTCACGATGCCGTCCAGCTCGCGAAAGATCTTCTGCTTCAGCTCGAGGTTTTCGTAGACCGCCTCGATCACCAGATCCACATCAGACAGCGCCTGGTAATTCGCTGCCTTGGCGATACGTCCGCGACGCGCCTGCGCCTCGGCCTCATCGATACGGCCCTGACGCACATTGTGCGCGTAGGTGTCAGCCACCGCGCCCAGCGCCTGCTCGAGCATCTCGGGATTGTTGTCCAACCACAGCACCTGCACCCCGGCGTTGGCCAGGCTCATGACGATACCGCGGCCCATGGTGCCCGCGCCGATTACGGCAGCGGTCTGGATATCGAAGCGGGTTTGGCTCATTGCAGCTGTCCTCGTCGCAGGGCGGAAAAAACTGAAGACCAACCATAGACGAAGACGCTACTATTTTTGAAATTTAGTCTTGTGATGTTTCAGATTCATCAGATGAATATCTACAACTTCGATCTCAATCTCCTCCGCGTGCTAGACGCCCTGCTGCGTGAGCGCAACGTTTCCCGTGCCGCCGAGCGGCTGTCGCTCAGCCAACCGGCGGTCAGCAATGCGCTCAATCGCCTGCGTGAGTTGCTCGATGATCCACTGCTGGTGCGTGCGGGCCGAGCCATGCAACCGACGCCGCGCGCGCTGAGCCTGGAAGCGCCCATTCGCGATGCCTTGCAGCAGATTGAACACACGCTCAACGCCGGTGATTTTTTCGATCCGGCCACCAGTCGCCAGCGCTTCGTCATCGCCGTGACCGACTACGTTGAGCTGATCTGCATGCCAGCGCTCATGGCGCACCTGACCCGGGTCGCACCGGGCGTGCAGCTCGCAATCCGACACCTGACCCCGAGCCTGCCTGCCGAAGCGTTGGATAATGGCGAACTGGATCTGGTGCTGGGCCGCTTCGTTGAGGTACCGACGCGCTTTCACACACGTCGTTGGGCCAGCGAGACCCTGCAGGTCGCCATACGCAAGGGCCATCCGCTGGTTGGCGAGACGCTCAACCTCGATGGTTTTTTGCGCCTTCGCCACCTCTGGGTGCATGGCGGGCAAACGCGCGGAATGGTCGATCAATGGCTGGAAGAACAAGGGTTGAGCCGGGACGTTGTGTATACCACCCCGAACTACCTTCAAGCTGCGCATATCGTCGCCAGCAGCGATCTGGCCGCCGTTCTGCCAACGCAGCTGGCTCGCTATTTCGCGGAGCTGCTCCCGCTGCAGCTACTCGACCTTCCCTTCGATCTCGGCAGCTTTCGGTTGGATATCGTCAGCGTCGCCCAGCGTGAACGGGATGCAGCTTTGCAATGGCTGATCGAGCAGATCGTAGCGGTCGGTGAAAATCACAGCCTGCAGCGCTAAGGCCGTTCAGCGCTGATTGGAACCGGGGTCACTGACAGCCTCGACGGGTCTCCGTAGAAATGCCCAGCAGTTTTCATAGGCAACAAAAAACCCGCCGAAGCGGGTTTTTCCTGACCATCCGAATCCTTCCGGTTGCCGTCCTGGCGATGGTCGATCTTCCTTGATCCTGAGCGCGTCCTGCGCTTCAGAGCTGGGCATAGATTAGTCATTCGACTGAATCAGCTAAAGAGCCAAAGGCTGGGATCCTTGTAAGCATTTCGCCATCCGGGAACAAACGCATCGTTTCGAGGTATCGCCTGTTTGAGTTTGTCGCCTTTCCCTCGACTGCCACATTGGCGGATGCAAACGCAATTACGCAAAGTGGCTTTTGTCGGACCGGGACGCCGAGCGGCCCCGTGTCATGGGTGCTCGGCGGGCCGATTACTTCCGTAGGAAGGCCAGCAGATCCTGATTCAGTCGCTCCTTGTGCGTGTCGGTCAGGCCATGCGGTGCGCCTGGATAGATGATCAGCTCGGCATCCTTGACGATGCTCGCCGAGGCGCGGGCGGAGGTATCGATCGGCACGATCTGATCATCGTCGCCGTGAATCACCAGCGTAGGGACGTCAAATTTACGCAAGTCTTCTCGAAAATCAGTGGCCGAGAACGCCGCGATCGAATCGTAGGTGTTCTTGTGGCCCGCCTGCATGCCCTGCACCCAGAAGGACTGGATCAGCCCCTGTGATGGCGTTGCACCTGGCCGGTTATAGCCAAAGAAGGGGCCGGATGCGATATCCAGATACAGCTGCGAACGGTTGTCCAGTGAAGCCTGGCGCAGCCCGTCGAACACTTCCAGCGGGACGCCATTGGGGTTGCTCTCGGTCTTGAGCATCAGCGGCGGCACCGAGGCGACCAGCACTGCTTTCTTCACCCGATCCGTGCCGTGGCGACCAATATAGCGTGCCACCTCACCGCCACCGGTCGAGAAGCCAACCAGCGTGGCGTCCTTCAGGTCCAGCGCTTCGAGGACAGCCGCAAGGTCATCGGCGTAGTGATCCATGTCGTTACCCTCCCATGGCTGGCTGGAGCGGCCATGCCCACGGCGGTCGTGAGCAACGACGCGATAGCCTTTCGACGCCAGGAACATCATCTGCGACTCCCAGCTATCGGAGTTCAGTGGCCAGCCGTGGCTGAACGTGACCACCTGGCCGTCACGGGGGCCCCAATCCTTGTAATACAGGCTGACACCGTCTTTGGTCGTGACGTAGCTTTCAGAGCGCTCGCTGCCAAGGACCGCAGCGGTGGTGCCGCCAGCGACTTGGGACGCTTCAGCTGCAACAGCTGTGGCCAGGGTAAGGGCGGCGAGAGTCAGTGCGCGATTCAGTGTGCTCATGGTCGTTTCCTCGATAGGTAGATGGCTTTACGGTCGGCGGTGTGTGCCGGCCGATGAGCTATCTTGCCGATCAGAGAAAGCCGTCTGGATTCATAAACTCTCTGAAATGATGCAGATCGTCTAATCGAGTCACGATCGAGCTAGGAAAGCGCGGATTGCCGTAGCCGAGGATCTGAGACGCGAGATGGTTGATCACCCACGAAGATATGGTCTGTCCCCAGCTACGCAGTGCTCTGCGTGTGAACATCATCACTGAAGATCAAGCGGAGCATTACGCAGCTAAAAGCAGCGTTGTGGCCAGCACTTCAGGCGTCCGTATCGGCTGACCGTTGCACTGAAAACGGATGGTGGAATACGGGCATATCCGCTCCACAATAATCGGAGATTGATTAATTATTGAACGTATTGAGCAAGTAAATTATTGAGTTCATAAGCGCCGCTAAACGAATTAAGGACTTGAATAATCACTTCAGTTAAAACGCCAGATATCAATGCAAATAAACAAAAGCTGTACTTATATTTTTATCTGCGTATATTGGTCGTCACTGCTTCGCAATTAACACTTCGACACCCGGCTTGATGTTACTGTTTCATCTCCTCGGTTCGTTTTGCTTCTCGCTTCTCAGTCTCGGCGCCGAACGGTTCAGCGCTGTAGCCTTAAAACACCTGGGAGATACTCATGTCTACTCGTCAAAGCGGCACTGTAAAATGGTTCAACGATGAAAAAGGTTTCGGCTTCATTACGCCGACCGACGGCAGCGAAGACCTGTTCGTTCATTATCGTTCGATCGAAAGCGCAGGCTTCAAAAGCCTGAGCGAAGGCCAAGCGGTTTCTTTCATGGCCACTAAAGGTCAGAAAGGAATGCAGGCCGATCAGGTTCAAGTCTCTTAAGACGCCTGATTAGAAAAAGCCTCGCTTCGGCGGGGCTTTTTTACGTCCGAATTATCTAATTCACGCATAGAAACTAGTCGACCCGGTATTGGTTCGATCACGCATTGTCATCTCCTGGCAGACAAACCATGAGGCAATCGGTCATCGGGACGGGGCGGGACGGCGAAAGCTCCGCGCTGAAAAATCAAAAACCCGCCGAAGCGGGTTTTTTCTGGCCTGTCCGAGTCCTTGCGAGCGCCATCCGGGGCGGGGGGCCGATCATCCTGATCCTGAGCGCGTCCTGCGCTTCAGAGTGAGGCCAGAATAACCGGGGACGAAGCAGTCCCTGAATAGCGATACCCCTGCGCCGGATGTAAGCCGTGACCCTAGATCAGCTTGAGACATGACCAGAGCCGCACGCTAAAAAGGGCCTTCAGATTCGTCGAAACCCACGCCACCCCTACCGTTGCGCTGTAGGCGCGTTCGACGACCGGGCGGATCGCGCGCCAAGCGAGTCGTCTAGCGAGAACGGCGCGCAGGTCAGCCTCAGGATTGTCGCGCCGGAGCCTGTGCATGGCATCAGTGCTCGCTCATATCGAACGCCGGCCGATAGGCAGGCCTCGAATGCATGCCTCGACACAGCCTATTGGTCGTAGCCTTGACCAGCTAACGTGGCCTCGCTGCATCCAGCGCATCGGTCGGATACGGGCCACGCGATAGGGGCTTGCCCCTTCCCCCGAAACCGGCCCCTGATCAAGCCAGCCGGCGACCCTTGGGCAGGGTGCAGAAAAGCAAAAACCCGCCGAAGCGGGTTTTTTCTGACCTTTCCGAATCCGTTCGAGCGCCTTCCTGGCCATGGTCGATCGTCCTGATCCTGAGCGCATCCTGCGCTTCAGAGTGGGCATAGATTAATTACTTCAGCCCTGAAGCTGAAGCGGCGATCTGCGCAGGTTGTTGTAAGCCTTTCGCTATTGGTGCATAACCGGTCGGACACCGAAGCCATTGCGGAGCAGCCTGGCCGGATCCGATAACTGTGCCAAATGCCGCCGTTAGCGCAGCAAAAAAGGCTAATTAGCGGCTATCTTTCAACGTAACACGTCGGTCAGCACGCTGATTTAGCTGTGGTCTGCCTGTAAGCAGCGGGTAGCTTCGAGAACCGCCCTATAACCCTACGTTTTACTCGAATTACTCCTTCCGGCTTTCGATCTCGCAGCTCAAGGCCTGCTTGCGGTATCGACTCGGATGCCAGTAACCCGACAGCAGTGGTAACGGTGGCCCATGCCAACCGCGGCGTCGCAGCTGCGTGGCGATCAGCGCATTCATGATCTTGTGCCCCATCAACAACACGCTGCCATGGGTTTCTGCCAGGTCAATGAGCTTGTCTGCAGCCGCACTGGCCCGTCGCTTTGATTCGCTAACCGGTTCGGTGTGACGCGCGAAACCGAGAAACCAGGCTGTCCGAAAAGTGATGCGCCAGACACGCGAAGGCATTAACGGATACGCCCAGTCGGGATAAGGCAGGTGCGCCTCGGCGAACAACGGGTCGGGCTGGTGCAGGCATTGGCAGTTCAGGTGCTCGCGAGACTCCACGCAGCGCATCAGCGAGCTGCAAACCACGGTGCCGGCCGCATCGGCGAGTCGCAGCAGGGACTCGGGCCGCTCACCAGCGACGACACTGGCGGCGTTGTAACGCTCGACCCAATCCTTCATGCCGGCCGGCGTGCTCCACGGGTCGGCACTGTGGTCAGGCCGCCCGTGACGCACCAGGATGATCTGCATGACGGGGCTACCAGACGGGACGATACCTATTCGAAACGTAACGGCAAAGCCGGTTCCGGGCTGTTCAAAAGATAACGGGACCGATGCGGTTACGGGTGGGAAGGCCCTGGCAGAAGACCAGGGCCGAACGCCTTACTTATCGAGGGCTTCCTGTTTTTCCAGGAAATCTTCTTCGAGCATCGCATCCTTTACCGCCTGCGGCTGCTCATCCAGCAACGGATCATTGATCTCACCACCTGAGAGCACCTTGGTATCCAGTTTGCCCATCAGGTGTTCAAGCGCATGACGCATCTTCTCGACAGCGCCATCGACCGCAAGCTGCAACGACTCGGCTTTGTGGGTGACCGACACGGCCTGATGGCCCTTAGGGCGCGCTTCTATCTGGCAGCGCTTGTCATCAGCGCCAGCCTTTTGTGCATTCTCGTCGCTGACGTGCACTTCGATGCGAGTGAGGAAATCGTCGAAGCGCTCCAGCCGCTCCTCTACGGTCGAACCGACCCATTCATGCAGCTCGACGCTGCCGGGGATGTGGTGGCTGTTGACTTGGACATGCATACGACTACTCCTGATTGATGACGTACCTACTAGGGTTCGAGGCGTCTGTACCGCCGAGGTTCAGCGGCTTCGTCTGTATGAATTGTCGCCAGACGTTGATTGGCCTCGCCTGACGCAGGTCAGTGAAGCGGCGCGCCGGGCACAGGCGTCGTCTCGCGCCCATGATCATCAGCCGCTACGCCTCTTTAACTGATGTCATTCGCCCCCGGTTCGCCTACTCGCCTGATCGGCCTGCGTACCGAGCAGCCAACCCACCGCGCCCCATACCGCCGCACTCACCGCGCCGACCAGGGCAACCAGCCAGACACCGTAGCCGAGGCTGTCGAGAAGGGCTTTGGCCCAACCGCTCAGAGCATCACCACCGCGATAAACCACCGTATCGATGAAATTCTTCGCCTTGTATTTGCTCTCGGCATCCAGCGGTGCGAAAAGCATCTCCCGACCCGGGCGGACAAAGGCATATTCGCCGACGCGACGCACGATCATCACCGCCGCCAGCACAGCAAAGCTCGGCGCTAGCGCCAGTCCGATGAAACCCAGGCAGACCAGCGCCGGTACCGCAGTGAGTAGCACTCTGACCCCTAGTCGCTGGGCGATGCGCCCGGTAATGAACAGCTGCGACAGCAACGCGCCAGCCTGCACCACGAAGTCGATTGCGCCGAAGACTCGCACCTGCTCGGCGCGGTCGGGAAACAGCTCGGCTACCAACCGCGCCTGCTCGAAATAGAGGAACGTACTGGCGGTGGTCAGCAGCAGCACGAAAGCTGCAATGCCCAGCAGGTAGCCCGAACCGAGCACCCTTGTCAGGCCACTGAACGGATTGCCCGCCACCGGCCGCTTTGGACTCTCGGCATGCTCCGCGCCGGGCCTGCCCGCGCCCAACACCTCGCGCCAATCCATCAGGTAATGCTTGACCGCCACCGCAGCCGCCAGCAACAGCGCGGCCAACAGCATCAGCCCAAACTGGCCAAGCACGCCCACCAGCAGGGCGCTCATGGCAGGCCCGACCAGCCCGCCGACACTGGCACCAGCGGCGATGAAGGCGAACAGCCGGCGCGCCTGAGGCGCGTCGAACACATCGGCCATCAGGCTCCAGGCCACCGACACCACGAACAGGTTATAGACCGAGATCCACACGTAGAACACCCGTGCCAGCCAGACGCTGTCGTCGAGCAGGAAGAACAGCGTGGCGAACAGCAACAGGTTGCTGCAGAAGAAGCCGTACACCCAGTCGATGTAATGGATGCGCGCCACCCGCGAGTTGAGCCAGGCGAACAGCGGCACGGCCAACAGCATGGCGAAAAACGTCGCGGTGAACAGCCATTGCAGGTTGTCGACGCCACCCTGAATCCCCATGGACTCACGAATCGGTCGCAGCATGAAGTAGCCGGAGAACAGGCAGAAGAAAAGGCCGAACCCAGCCAATGCCGCACCCAGCTCACCGGGACGGGCATTGATTGTAACTGCGGCGCGCGCAGCGAGCGGCTTCATTAACCGGCCTCCGCTGAAGCCTCTCCAACCCTCCTCATTGAAAGGCTTCGACGATCATTGCTCGCTGACGGGCGTCCGGTAACCGGCCCTGCCCGGCCATGATGTTGTCGGCCATGTAACGCGGATTGGAAGTGGCGGGAATCACCGTGGTTACCGCCGGCTCAGCGAGAATGAACTTGAGCAACAGCTGTGCCCAGGAACTGGCATCGACCTCCGTCGCCCAGGTCGGCAGTGGCTTGCCCTTGACCCGCGAGAGCAGGTTGCCGCGGGTAAAAGGCCGGTTGATCAGTGTGGCGATGCCGTTATCAGCGCAATACGGCAGCAATCGCTTTTCGGCGTTGCGCTCGCTGACCGAATAGTTGAACTGAACGAAGTCGACCGGCTCCTGCTTGAGCACCTCGAGCAACCGATCATGGGCGGATTCGACATAGTGCGTCACGCCGATATAACGGATGCGCCCCTGTTCCTTGAGCTCGCGCAACAGGCCCAGTTGGGTGCGCGTGTCCTGCAGATTGTGCACTTGAATCAGGTCGATGATGTCGGTCTGCAGCGTCTCGAAACTCTTCTCGATCTGTGCCAGGCCATGCGCACGGCCAGTGGCGGAGACCTTGGACGCGAGGAAAACCTGACCACGCACGTCACGACGCTGGATCAGCTCGCCCACCACGCGATCGGCATTGCCGTAGCTCGGCGCGGTATCGATCACCTTTGCGCCACCTTCGACGAAGACTCGCAGCACATCCAGCAAGGCCTGCATGTCAGGACCGTCGACGCGGATGTCATGCGTACGCGAGGTGCCCAGCCCGATCACCGGAAGCAATTCGCCGGAGGCAGGGATCGCCCGCACTCGCAACGATTCAGCGGCTCTTCCCAGCAAGGGCAACAGCGGCCCGAGGGTGGCAACAGTGGCTAACAGGGCGGAACGATGGAGCAGCTGACGGCGAGTCTGCATGAGTAGGTCTCCGGGTCGGGCGGTGGCGGCGACGTTTGAGTATGGTCGACGCCGCACGACGCACCGGTAGATCCGATGACCAGAGCTTTTCTGCATGTGACAGCGCAGTGAGAGCAGACCGCCCAAGATGCGCAGCTTTCAAGGACAGGCAGCCCATCAGCTCGGCCGCACAGTAGTGGCATTATGCTTTCATTTAAGCTCTACTTCGCCGCGCCAAACTGGCAAGCATCGGCTCAGCTCGACCCATAAGCTGCGGCTTGCTTCCTATCGAGAGAACGATGCACCCAACCCCTTCACGCCTCAGCGGGCAACCGACCAGCGCAGCGCCATTGAAACAGCGCCGCAGAAGACAGCGCCTGATCAGCCTGGCCTATGCCCTGGGGCTGCTGCTGGTGTTTCTGCTCAGTCTGTTGCTGTTACCGGACGACGCCGGGCTGGGCAAGCTGCTCTGGGGCGCACGCGGTCCCGGCTAGCCGATCGCCACGAACCACGGGAGCGGTCAGACCTGGAAACGTCCCACCAGAGCAGCCAGACTCTGAGACAGCCCCGACAATTGCTGACTGGCCTGCATGCTTTTCGATGAATTGGCGGCCGCATCATCGGATAGATCTCGGATATCGCTGATGTTGCGGGCAATCTCCTCGGTGACGCTGCTCTGCTCCTCACAGGCCGTGGCAATCTGCGCCGCCATGTCATTGATGCGCTGAACCGACTGCGTCGTATCCGCCAGCACCTGATCGACGCCCGATGCCCGCTCGACACTGTCACGTGCCTTATCACTGCCGATTTGCATGGCTTGTACTGCCTTGCTGACACCACTTTGCAGGCGCTCGATACGTGCCTGGATATCCTTGGTTGAATCCTGAGTACGGCCCGCCAACGCTCGCACCTCGTCCGCCACCACGGCGAAACCACGACCCTGCTCGCCGGCACGGGCGGCCTCGATGGCGGCATTCAGCGCCAGCAGGTTGGTCTGCTCGGCAATACCGCGAATCACTTCAAGCACCGCACCGATGCTGGCGGTCTCTTCAGCCAGTGCCTCAATGGTTTTCGAGGTGCTTTCCACATCCTGAGCCAGCTGACGGATCGACTGGACGGTACTGCTGACCACGGCAGCGCCCTGGCTTGATTGTTGTTGCGCGTCGCGTGCCGCATCCGAGGCGTTCTGTGCATTCAGCGCGACCTCGTGCACCGCAGCACTCATTTCCGTGGCAGCTGTGCTGACCTGGTCCACGGCGGCGTGCTCGCTGTTGATCAATTGATCATTGGTCGCTGCCATCCGCGCCATGTCACGTGCAGCCGTATCGACTTCTGCAGTCACCCGACCGACTTCGGCGATCAGTGGTTGCAGCCTGTCGAGAAAGCGATTGAACGCATTACCGAGCTGGCCCAGCTCGTCAGCCGAGCGAACGTCCAGGCGGGCACGCAGATCGCCGTCGCCCTCAGCGATCTGCTGAACGCGATCGAGCAGCCGGCGCAGCGGCTTGAGCACCACCAGCGGCAGGCCGAGCACCAGCAGTACGCAGCCCAGCAAACCGATCACCAGCAGCGTGCCCTGTTGCGCCTCGGTGCTGGCGCCCTCGGCGATCGCCGCCGCGCCAATGGCATGGGCAGCCTCGTCCTCCAGATTACCGAGCTGATCGATGGCGTCGCGCATGCTGTCGAAACGTGCCTCGCTGTCGCCGAAGCTCAACGTGCTGGCTGCCTGCGGGTCAAGGTCGATCTGCTCGATGACCCGCTGCGACACCGCCGACCATTGGGCGAACCCGCGGTTGAATTGCTCGACCAGCGCCATGGCATCAGGCCCCGGCTGCATGGCCGCGTATTTCTGCACCCGGTCGTAGGCCTGCTGAAGATTTTCCGCGTGGCTGGCCTTGAGTGCATCGAGGTGATCCCCCGCATCGCTGTCGAGCAGGCTGCGCTCGGCGACGAAGGCTTGGTAGAGGTCGCGGTCGGCATTGAGTAGCAGACTGATGGCAGGCAGATGCCGCGACGCGAGCCGCTCGCTGGAATCGGCGACGCGCTCGATGCCGCGTATGCCAAAGACACCCATCAGGACCAGCAGGATGGCGAGCGCCGCGATGGGCAGGGTGATTTTCCAGCGGAATCCGAGATCGACGAACAGGCGGGGCATAACAGTGCTCCTTGGCAGGCTTATCCATGGCTATCGGCCGCGATGGGTGCGGCAACAGGTCACCCGTCGACCATTGCACAGCGACCGCTGCGCTCCGTTGAGTCGAATCAACCCGCTCGGTAGACGGCGCGGCAAGGCCGGACCGGGCCAGCGAGACGTACCGGTACTTTCGGATGAATGCCAAGGTTGCATGGCGATCTTTTCCCCTGCGGCCGATAACGTGTCAGACGGCGATACCGCCGAGCGGTCTGCAGGCGGCCCTGTCGAAGCCGATAACCTGAACAGCCGATCAGCGTTTCGACCGGTGCGGGAGCGGGCCGCTGTTCCGCTTCGTCCTACCAAGCGCGAGTAATGCCCATGTTTACGCTCTCCCGATTCAAGCCAGGCCACACGCAAACCAACGGCACGGCGAGCCTGCTCTGCTCGGCTCAGCAGCTCTCACAGCAGCTCGCCGCCCTGCACTTCAACCCGACCTACATTGCTGGCTTCGTCTCGCCCCATGTGAATCTGGATGAGGTGGCTCGGCAGGTATCGCAGCGCTTTCCGAACGCAACGATCAGCTTGTGTACCACGGCGGGCGAGCTGTCCAGCGAGGGCCAGCGGCTCTACTGTGCCACCGGCGCGCAGTGGGATCGGGTGGTGTTGCAACTGTTCGATGCCAGCATCATTGCCGCTGCCGAGATCGTCCGCGTGCCGCTGGAGTGCGAGGACATCCGCAGCGGGGGCCAGCGCCTGCCGATGGCTGAACGCATCGCGCGCCTCACGGCGACGATCAAACGCCTGCAGGTGTCGATGAAGATCGATTACCGCGACACCCTGGCCAATATCTTCTTCGATGGCCTTTCCGCCTCGGAGTCGTTTTTCATGGAGGCGCTGTACGAGTCCGGGCGCTTTCCTTGCCTGTTCGTCGGCGGCTCAGCCGGTGGCAAGCTGGATTTCAAGACGACCCAATTGCATGACGGCAAACGCAGCTACCAGAACCACGCGCTGATCGTCTTCCTCAAGTGCGCGCGAGACGTGCGCTTCGGCGTGTTCAAGAGCCAGAACTTCGAGCCCACCCCACTCAGCCTGAGCGTACTCAGCGCCTCCCTGGAAGACCGCTACATAAGCCAGGTGGTCGACTCACGCGGCAACATCCGCACCATGGTCCAGGCGCTGTGCGAGGCGCTCAAGTGTGCGCCGCAGGAGCTCGAGCAGCGACTGTCTGACTACTCCTTCGCCATCCGCGTCGGCGAGGAAGTGTTCGTTCGCTCGATCTCGCAAATCGACTTTGCCAACGAGCGCGTGCACCTGTTCTGCGATGTGGCGCCCGGTGAAGAGCTGATCATGGTCAAGCGCACGCCGTTGGCCGAGGCTACCCGCCGCGACTATCAGCAGTTCATGCGCAACAAACCTGGCAAGCCACTGGTGGGCATCCTCAACGACTGCATCCTGCGCCGGTTGAATAACGAACAGGCCCTGGGCGGCATGGACCCGGTGTTCGATGGCGTCCCCGTAGCGGGCTATTCCACATTCGGCGAGATCCTCGGACTTAACCTGAACCAGACACTGACCGCGGTGTTCTTTTTCCGCACCAACGGCAAAGACGAATTCCACGACGAATACACCGATAACTTCATCGCCTATCACGGTGAGTTCAAGGCGTTTTTCCTGCGGCGGCAGATCAAGAAGCTCACTGGCCTGAGCCAGGTGGTGGTCAAGCAGATCGAGCAGTTCAAGCGCCAGGACTACAGCAGCGCAGTGGACGTCGGTGGGCTGGATGAGCACATACGCCCGGTGTTTCGCGGGCTGGCTGATCTGGGCCAGGTCCTGTCCCAGGCCGACGAGCAGCGTCGGTCCATTTCCGATCAAGTCAGCCAGTGCGCCACCGAACTGCATGGTTCCATGGACGACCTGACCCTGAACATCAACCAGCAAGGCGCGGTAATCGAACAGGCCGGCAGCTCGGTCAAGCAGATGGTCAAGCAGGCTGACGAGGTGGTCGGCAGCGCGCGGGAGCTGGCGCAGTCGAGCCAGCGCATTCAATCTGTGGTGCAGACCATCCAGCAGATTGCCGGGCAAACCAATCTGCTGGCACTCAATGCTGCAATCGAAGCCGCGCGCGCCGGCGAAATGGGCCGGGGTTTTGCGGTGGTCGCCGACGAGGTACGCAAGCTGGCCGAGATCACCGGCAAGAACGCCGAGGAAATCGGCACCGACATCGACCGCCTGGCCAGCGAAATCCGCGCGGTGGCGCAACACATCGAGACGCAATCGGCCGGCGTCGGTTCGCTGACCGGACTGCTGGATGCACTGGAAAACTCCAGCAACCTCACCGCCGGCACATCGCGCCAGACCAAGGGCGTCGCCGACATGCTGATTGGCCTGACCGCGCGCTGAGGCGCTTCGCCGATGGCTACCGCGTCAGGCGCGCGCGAACCTCAGCGTAGGGATAGGCCTCCAGCGAAGCGAAACCGGTGATTTGGCGCGCCTTGAGCTTGGTGAACACCGGCACGTTGATGCCGCAGAGAAAGCGCGTCAGGCATTCGGCGCTGGGCGCACCGCCCTTCAGCTGCGTAAAACGGTGACTGAATTCGGCGCAGCGGGCGTCGAGGGCGACGTCGTTGAGCGGTGCCAGCGCCGGTGGTTCAGGAAGTTGCGCAACCTGCCCGCGACAGACCGAGCAATGGCCACACCTTTGCGGCGCCTGCTGGTCGCCGAAATAGGCCGCCAATCGCTGGCTCAGGCATTCGCTGGATTCGAACAGCGCCAGCATGTTGTCGATGCGGGTGATCTCGCTCGCTTCTTGCTGCTTGAAGTATTCATGCAGTTCGATGCTCAAGCCCTCTGCGTCAAAGTCTGGATAGAGCAGCGCATAGACGTCGGTCATCTGCTTGCTCTCCAGCTCGATCCAGCCCTTTTCCTGGAAGTACTCCAGCGCCTTGACCATCCGCCCACGGTCTGCACCGTGCTGCTGGTAGAGCGCATCGAAATCCAGCGTGCACCAAGTCCGCGCCCGTGCCGAGGTGTGCACGATGGCCTCGACGAACTGCCGCCGCTCGCCTTCGAATTTCGCCACAAGGGCTTCAGGTTCGAGCAGGTACTTGAAGCGATACTCGGCGAAATAGGCGAAGCGTGGCGCGATGATGCCGCGCAGCTCCAGCTGGACCAGCAGGGTTTTCAGCGGCAACTGGCGGATGTTGCTCTGGTCCGACAGCTGGTTGAGCATCAGCTCCCACTGCCCTCCCGCGCCGGATTGCAACAGCTCGTCGAGCACGCAGCGAATGGCCTCACGCTCCGGCGTGTCGCCATAGACGAAATTCTGCAGCACGCTGAGGCTGTCGCGATTGGCCAGCACCAGGCAATCCGATGGGTTGCCATCGCGCCCGGCGCGGCCGATTTCCTGGCTGTAGTTCTCCACCGACTTGGGCAGGTCGTAGTGCACCACGTTGCGGATGTCCGACTTGTCGATGCCCATGCCGAAAGCGATGGTGGCAACGATGCAATTCAACTCGCCGTCCATGAAGCGCCGCTGGATCGACTCACGCAGCTCGTGCGCCATACCGGCGTGGTAGGCACTGGCCGGGAAGCCACGCTGCGCCAGGTGTTCGGCGACCTGCTCGGCCGTCTTCTGCTGGGTGACGTAGACAATGGTCGGCTGCCCACCTTTGTCCCTTAGCCACTCCACCAGTCGGCGTTGCTTGTTGAAACCATTGACCGGCTCGACCAGCAGGTTGAGGTTGGAGCGATAAAAGCCGGTAGTCACCACGTCGTCCGCGGCGATGGCGAATTTGGCCTGCATGTCGGCAATCACCGGTGGTGTCGCCGTGGCGGTCAGCAGCAGCACTTGGGGGATGTTGAACTGGCCCTGATAGTCGGGAAGCTTGAGGTAATCCGGGCGAAAGTTATGCCCCCACTCTGAGATGCAGTGCGCCTCGTCCACCACCAGCAACGAGATCGGCACCTGGCTGATGAAGTTGCGGAAGCGTTCGTTCTTCAGCCGCTCCACGGAAATCATCAGGATCTTCAGCTCGCCTGACTTGGCGCGGGCCATGGTTGCGCTCGCCTGCTCGCGGCTCTGCGCCGAGTCGATGCTGGCTGCAGCGATGCCGTGCCGATGTAGAAACGCCAACTGGTCCTGCATCAGCGCCAACAGCGGCGAAACGACTAGAGTCAGGTGCGGCAACAACAGTGCCGGCAACTGGTAGCACAGGGATTTGCCCGACCCGGTGGGAAAGATCGCCGCCGCGGAGCGCCCGGCCACAACGGCGCGGATGGCCTGCTCCTGGCCAGGCCGGAATCCGTCGTAGCCGAATGTCTGCTTGAGGGTCTGTTCGATCATGCTGAGTCACTCCTTTGACTGGAGGTCGGAGGTTAGCAAAAGGAGGGAGACGGTACTGCAAAGCGGCGGGAGGGTAACGGTCAGCCGTCTGGAAAGCGCATCGAGCCGGCCTACGAGGAGGATAGAACAGACAACAAGCGAAACGGCCAGGTTTTTCGGTCAATCGCCTGGATTGGAATCGGCAATTATCGTTAGCAAGCTAGCAAATTTACGATAGCCGGGCTCCTGAAGAACAAGCATAAGCGCCGCCGGATCAGGTGATCCCGCCCGCGAACAGGAACGGACCTACGAACCAGATACAGGATTTCCTGCCATGCGCGTTACCCTTGCTACTGCTGCCCTACTTCTCTCGGCCGCCTCGCTTGTCCATGCCAACAGCGACGAACCCGAACCTTACACCTACGGCACCCGACTCGATATTGCCTCGGTGCTGTCCATCAAAATCGAGCCGACACCCTATTGCGAGGTGACAGATGCCGTCATGACCTATCGGGATTCTGCCGGACAAGTCCGTAGGCTCGCCTACCGAACGCCTGCCGACAGCTGCAAGAACCAGAACTGACCAGCTACAGTTCTGAACTGGCAGACGCCGATCCGCCTTCAGGCCCATCGGCGCGCTGCGCAACCGGCGCAAGCTGATCCGAGACGATCAGAAACGATCGCGGATAACCACCTCTTCAAGCGGCAGTTTGCCAATACGTGGCTTAGGATCGGCAGCCCGCTTGCCCACCGCGACCATCATCGCGATCACATGGTTGTCCGGCAGGTTGATCAGCTTAGCCACGGCGTCGAAGTCGAAGCCATCCATCGGGCAGGAATCCAGGCCCTTTCCACGTGCAGCAAGCATCAGCGTTTGGGCCATCAGGCCGCAGCTGCGCATGGCTTCGTCACGCTGTACTTGGGGCTTGTCACGGTAGTAGTTGTCGATGGCGCCTGCCATGTAGTCCTGCACTTCGGCCGGAGCACCGTCCCAGACGCGGCGGACGTTCTTTTCCCAGCTATCGACCTGAGCGCAGACCACCACCAGCATCGAGGCATCGGTCATCTGCGCCTGGTTCCAGCCCACCTCGCGAATCTGCGCGCGCAGTTGCGGATCACTCACCTCAACGAAGCGCACGTGCTGCAGGTTGAAGGCGGACGGGGCTAGGAGTGCCAGTTGCAGCAGCTCGTCCTTTTCTTCACGGCTGAGCTCAAAGCTGGCGTCATAGGCCTTGACGGCGCGGCGGGTCTGGATGGCTTCTTCGATCTGCATGATGTGGCTCCAATCGGGTTTAAACGTGGCCGTAATGCTATGCGCCAACATCCATCGAATCCATCCATGTTGGTTGATGGAAGTTATCAACCGAACCGATGAAGGGTTCGGGTAATGCCTCGCGGTTAGGGACCGCCGCGTTCGCAACCAACGCGCCAAGGGCGACTGACGCCCATCGGCCATACCGAACTGGCAGAAAGATGTCCACCAAAAAGCCGCCCGAAGGCGGCTTTTTCCATGGCTTGTCGCTACAGCTTAGAGCTGCGGGCCAGCGGCCTTGATGGCATCGGAGACGTCGAACTTCTTGAAGTTCTCGACGAACTTGTTCGCCAGCTCCTTCGCGGCCTCGTCGTAGGCGTTGGCGTCGGACCAGGTGTTGCGTGGGTTAAGCAGCTGGGTGTCGACACCGGCGACGGCCTTCGGCACGTCGAGGTTGATGATCGGCAGATGCTCGGTTTCGGCACCAACCAACGCACCGCTCTGGATCGCAGCGATTACGGCACGAGTGGTTGGAATGTTGAAACGCTTGCCGACGCCGTAGCCACCACCGGTCCAGCCAGTGTTGACCAGATAGACCTTGGAGCCGAACGCCTGGATGCGCTTGATCAGCAGCTCGGCATACACGCCGGCCGGACGCGGGAAGAACGGCGCGCCGAAGCAGGTGGAGAAGGTCGACTTGATGCCGCTGCCCGAACCCATTTCGGTGGAACCCACCAGCGCGGTGTAGCCGGACAGGAAGTGGTAAGCCGCCTGCTCTTCATTGAGGATCGACACCGGAGGCAGAACACCGGTCAGGTCGCAGGTCAGGAAGATCACCGCGTTCGGCTCGCCGCCAAGGTTCTTGTCGGAACGCTTCTCGACGTATTCCAGCGGGTAGGCTGCGCGGCTGTTCTGGGTCAGGCTGTCGTTGGTGTAGTCAGCGGCGCGCTCGTCGTTCAGCACGACGTTTTCCAGCACGGTGCCGAACTGGATGGCTTTCCAGATGACCGGCTCGTTCTTCTCGGAGAGGTCGATGCACTTGGCGTAGCAGCCACCTTCGATGTTGAACACCACACCGGTGCCCCAGCCGTGCTCGTCATCGCCGATCAGGTAGCGCGACTCATCTGCCGAGAGGGTGGTCTTGCCGGTGCCGGACAAACCGAAGAACAAGGTGACGTCACCGTTTTCGCCAATGTTGGCGGCGCAGTGCATCGGCAAAACGTCAGCTTCGGGCAGCAGGTAGTTCTGCACCGAGAACATGGCCTTCTTCATTTCACCGGCGTAGCGCATGCCAGCGATCAGGACCTTCTTCTGGGCGAAGTTGATGATCACGCAACCGTCGGAGTTGGTCCCATCACGCTCGGGGGAGCATTCGAAGTTGGCGACGTTGAGGACCTGCCACTCATCCTTGCCGGCCGGGTTGTACTGCTCGGGATTGATGAAGAGCTGGCGACCGAAAAGATTCTGCCACGCGGTTGCAGTGGCCATCTTGACCGGCAGGTAGTGACCTTCGGAAGAGCCTACATGGACGTGGGAAACGAAATGATCCTGAGCCTTGTTGAAGGCTTCGACGCGGTCCCACAGGGCGTCGAACTTTTCGGCGGGGAACGGACGGTTAATCGGCCCCCAAGCGATGGAGCCCTGGGTGCTGGGCTCTTCCACAATAAAGCGATCAGCTGGCGATCGACCGGTCCGGTGGCCGGTTTTCACGACGAGCGCGCCATTGGCGGCCAATTCACCTTCACCGCGCTTAATGGCTTGTTCAACCAGTTGAGCGGTGCTGATATCGATGTACACGGCGTTAGTGGCTTGCGTCATGAGTTTCCCGTCGGCCTTGGGCCGATTCCTCCATGCTGTTGTAGCCCACGGTACAGTGGACTACACCGAAAAAAAGTGCGCGCGATTATGACAGAAATGACGCTGCGCTGGGTATGAGGGCGTGATGGCGAAAAGGTTCCTACGCCCGGAAAGCCTTTAATGCCGCGTGCCGGATGGACCTTCCGTTCCCGCACCGGCAAAAAGCTGGGCGATATCGGCCGCGTCGAACCGGTAGCTATGATTGCAGAACTGGCAATCGATGGTGATGGACCCGCCCTGCTCCGTCAGCAACAGCTCGGCGTCGTGATGGCCGAGACTGATGACTGCATTGGCCGAGCGTTCACGCGAGCAGCTGCAGCGGAACACGATCGGCCGCGGGTCGAACAGCCGAACCCGCTCTTCATGATAAAGACGATGCAGGATGGTCTGGGTATCGAGCCCCAGCAACTCTTCAGTCGACAGGGTATCGGCCAGGGTGCGCAGGTGCTGCCAGCTGGCTTCGCGCTCTTCGCCGTCACGGATGCGATCAGCTGGCAGCTGCTGCAACAACATCCCGCAAGCACGGCGGCCATCAGCGGCTAGCCAGAAGCGCGTCGGCAGTTGCTCGGAGGAGGCGAAATAGTTCGACAGGCTGTCCGCCAAGGTCACGCCGTCCAGCGCAACAATGCCCTGATAACGCTGCCCGTTGGCCGGGTCGATGGTCATCGCCATAACGCCATCGGGCATCAGTTCCGACAGGGTCGCGCCGGGGGTCAGCAGCGCCTCGTCATAGCGAGCAATGCCGCGCACCTCTCGATCGCTGGAGCACTCGACCATCAACAACGGCACCGCACCGGACGAGCGTGCCTGCAACACCATCAACCCATCGAATTTCAGCGTGCCGACCAACAGCGCCGCCGCCGCGAGCAGTTCGCCGAGCAACTGCGCAACCTGTTCAGGATACGCATGCTTCGCCAGGACCTCCGCATAGCTGCGCTCGAGCCCGACCCATTCGCCGCGTACGTCGGTGTCATCGAAAAGAAAGCGTTGGGTGTAATCGGAATCGAGCATGGGCATGACCAGAGCAGGTGGGCGTTCGGGGCCGTCATAAATGGCGGGACGTGGCACGTCTCGGCGATGGTGCGGCACCTAGAAGAAGGGACCGCATTCTAGGTCGAAAGTGGTGACCATCCAACCAGCGGCACTCAACCCGCGTCCGAATGAAACCGCTGCAACGCGCGACGCTGTTTTTTGCTTGGCTTGCCATCGGTTTCCACCCCTAGGCTGCCGGCCTTGCGCATGGCCGCAGCGTTCTCCCGGCGAACTAGGCTTTCGGCGGTCTCCTCATACAGTAGCTGAGCCTCAGGTGCTCCCTTGCGCACGGCCGACAACGCCCTGATCACCACGGTGCGCTCATCATAGCCGGCCCGAATCACCAGTTCCTCGCCGAGTTTGGGTTCCTTGCTCGGCTTGCAACGCTCGCCCTTGCAGTGCACCTTGCCGCCTTCGATGGCCGCTTTGGCCAACGCGCGCGTCTTGAAGAAACGCGCCGCCCACAGCCATTTGTCCAGACGGACTTTGCCGTCGTCTTTCTCACTCATCGTTCAACTCTGCCTAGCGTCTCGTTGTCATAGGTTGGAACAGGGAGATGCGGTTGTCATGCAGCCTGTCTAGAATGCGCGGAAATTTACCGGATACGCTTTTGAACAGTCCCGACCTCCAAACAATCATCGGTTTGCGCGAATGGATCGCCTTGCCTGAGCTCGGTGTGGTCGGCCTGCGCGCGAAGATCGATACCGGCGCTAGCACCTCTGCCTTACATGCGACCGACATCAGCGAATTCAAGCGCAATGGCGAACGCTGGGTCCGTTTTACGGCGCACCTGGGGACGCTGGTGCAGAGTCGCCACCGCTGCGAAGCGCCGCTGGTGGCGCGCAAGATCATCAAAAGCTCCAACGGACACGTACAGACCCGCTACGTGGTGCGTACGCTATTGGCGCTGGGCGACCACCTGTGGCCCGTCGAATTCACCCTTACCTGTCGCAAGACCATGCGCTATCGCTTACTGCTGGGGTCAAAAGCCCTGATGGACGGCAAATGGCTGGTCGACCCTGCCCGCACCTACGTGCAGGAAAAACCCCAGACTCTCACTCTTTCCGGTGCCCCATGAAAATCGCCGTGCTGTCGCGCAACCCACGCCTGTATTCGACCCGCCGTCTGGTTGAGGCCGGCCAGCAACGTGGCCATGAGGTGGTCGTCATCGACACCCTGCGCGCGTACATGAACATTGCCAGCCACAAACCACAGATTCATTATCGCGGCCGCCCCCTGGAAGGCTTCGATGCGGTGATCCCGCGGATCGGCGCCTCGGTTACCTTTTATGGCTGCGCGGTGCTGCGCCAGTTCGAAATGCAGGGCGTGTTTCCGTTGAATGAATCGGTGGCCATTGCCCGCTCGAGGGACAAGCTGCGCTCGCTGCAGTTGCTGTCGCGCCGTGGCATCGGCCTGCCGGTAACCGGCTTTGCCCACTCGCCAGACGATATTGCCGACCTTATCCAGATGGTCAACGGCGCGCCGCTGGTGATCAAGGTGCTCGAAGGCACCCAGGGTATCGGCGTGGTCATGTGCGAAACCGCTACCGCCGCCGAGTCGGTGATCGAGGCCTTCATGGGCCTCAAGCAGGACATCATGGTGCAGGAATACATCAAGGAAGCCGGCGGCGCGGACATTCGCTGCTTCGTGGTTGGCGACAAAGTCATCGCCGCGATGAAGCGCCAGGCCAAACCCGGTGAGTTCCGCTCCAACCTGCACCGTGGCGGCACCGCCAGCCTGATCAAGATCACGCCGGAAGAGCGGATGACCGCGATCCGCGCGGCCAAGGTAATGGGCCTGAGCGTGGCGGGCGTCGACATCCTGCGCTCCAACCATGGTCCGCTGGTGATGGAGGTGAACTCATCTCCAGGCCTCGCCGGCATCGAGGAAACCACTGGCAAGGACGTCGCGGGGCTGATCATCCAGTATCTGGAAAAGAACGCCGGCCCGCATCTGACGAGGACGAAGGGAAAGGGCTAAGCGAACGCTGGAAACCGGGAATCGCAGCTTCCACGGATTCCGTAATCGAGAGCCCTACGCGGCCAGCAAGAACCGGCTCGACAGTAGGGAACCGAAGCCTACGGCTACCTACTGCTTCACCGCATCCCTCGGCAGCAGCAACCCCAGCGGCAAGCTTACGCGCGCCTCAAGCCCGCCGCCTTCGCGGTTGCGTAACTCGATCACACCACCATGTTGCGAAGCGATCCGCTTGACGATTGCCAGCCCCAGCCCGGCGCCCTGCCCGCCACGTGCCTTGTCGCCGCGGATGAACGGATTGAATATTTCACCGAGCTCCCGCGGATCGATGCCCGTGCCCCGGTCAAGCACGCTCAGAACGACATAGGGGGCATTGCTGTCGCCCGAAACATGGGCGGCCACTTCGACACCATGGCCGCCATAACGCAGCGCATTTTCGATCAGATTCACCAGCAGCCGTTTGATCGAAACTCGTCGTAACGCCAATTGCGGCATCGGCTCGACACAGAGGCGAACGGTTTCTCCGTACTGGTTGTAGGGCGCCACGACTTCACGCACCAGCTCGCCCAGGTCGACGCTTTCCACCGGCTCGTCGCTGCCATCGCGAACGAAGGCGAGGAACTGGTCGAGGATCGCGTTCATGTCCTCGATATCGCGAACCATGTCCTCGGTCAGCTCGGCGTCGCTGGACATCAGTTCGAGGGACAACCGCAAGCGCGTCAGCGGCGTGCGCAAATCGTGCGATACGCCGGCGAGCATTAGCTCCCGCTCGCGGCCAGCCTGCTCGACGTCCTCTGCCATCTGGTTGAACGCGCGATAAACCTCGGTCATCTCGCTCGGCGTGTCGCTGATGGGCAACCGTACGCTACGGCCCTTACCGATTTGCCGGGCCGCATAGACCAAGCGCTTGAGCGGCAGGTTGAGCTGGCTGACAAAGATCCACGCGGCGGCCGTGGACAGCAGCCCAATGCCCAGAAACCAGCCCAGCACGCTCCAGATCCGCTGACCGCGCAACGGGTATGCGTACAACGGCACCCGCAACCAGTCCGGCCCTAGGCTAGGCGCGCGGACCCAGATGGCTGTGTCAGGCTGAATACGCACCCGCACATCGGTCTCGACACCGAGCTCGGCCTGCATCTGCCGCTGGAAGATTTCCGTGTAAGGCCAGTGATATTCACTGGGCGGCACGTCGTCCATCGTAACCCGCTGCAAGCCGGCCGCCTCTGCGATGCGTTCGCGGTTTTCCTCGTCAGCTGCCCAGTAGGCACGCAAGGTCAGCGCCGCACCATGGCTGTATTGGCGATCGACCATGACGTCCTCGTTCATCATCAGGTACACGAGCATCAATACCTTGGAGAACAGGACCACGATCAGCACCATCCAAAGGGTGCGTGCGAAGAAGCTTTGCGGGAACCAGAGCGGGGTTTTCATAAACAAGCCGATTTTGACCGCGGGAGGCTGAACCAAGAGGCCAGCGATGTGGGATTTCACAGTGAAGACTGGGTCGGAAGCTGCTCCGCTTTAGCCAACCGAGTCGAACAAGGGTGGTGGGCTAAAGCCCACCCTACGAGGCTGATGGCTCACTTCGTGATCCGTAAGCCATCCAATGATGCAGCCTGAGAAAAGCACTGCATCCCTATCGGGTTCGCAGGGAGCATGAACCGGCTCCTATTTGTTGCCATCAGGCACGAACACATAGCCAACGCCCCAGACTGTCTGGATATAACGCGGCTTGGATGGGTCCGGCTCGATCAGCCGGCGCAGGCGGGAAATCTGCACATCGATGGAACGCTCCAGCGCATCCCACTCGCGCCCGCGGGCCAGGTTCATCAGCTTGTCTCGGGTTAGCGGCTCGCGAGCGTGCTGTACCAGCGCCTTGAGCACGGCGAATTCACCGGTGGTGAGCATATGCACCTGATCGCCCTTCTTCAGCTCACGGGTGCCGAGAAACAATTCGTAGTCGCCAAAGGTGACGGTTTCGTCTTCGCTGCCCGGCGCACCCGGGACCTGGGGCGCCTGACGGCGCAGTACGGCGCGGATTCGTGCCAGCAGCTCGCGCGGGTTGAAGGGCTTGGCCAGATAATCGTCAGCGCCCTGCTCCAGTCCCTGAATCCGACTGGCCTCGTCACCCTTGGCCGTCAGCATGATGATAGGGATCTGGTTGCCGCCGGTACGCAGCCGGTTGCACGCAGACAGGCCGTCTTCGCCCGGCATCATCAGGTCCAGTACGACCAGATGGAACAGCTCGCGACTGAGCAGCCGATCCATCTGCTCAGCGCTTTCCACGGTTCGCACGCGATAGCCTTGCTCATCAAGAAACCGCTCGAGCAGACGCCGCAGACGGGCATCGTCGTCAACAATCAGGATCTTTTCGCCTTCGCTGGCGGGCGCAGTGCTGCTCATGGAAACTCCCGGGAAAATCGTTAACGCATTATGCGCACAGTGATGAAAATGCAACTGGCAACCATTGTTAGCAGATTTTGCGACGGGAAGCCGACAGCCAAAAGTATGAGCAATACGCCTCTCGCTGGCTTTTTCGTCCGACTGCCCGCCTCAAGCCTGCCGCTGCCCTTATAATCGCGCCCTTTCGCGCAGGCCCGGCCTGCATGGTTTGACTGACCCAGGTAGGTTCATGGACAGCATCAACTCCCGCATTGCCGCCGAATTGGGCGTGCGCCCGCAACAGGTTGCCGCCACCGTGGCGCTGCTCGACGAAGGCTCCACCGTTCCCTTCATTGCCCGTTACCGCAAGGAAGTCACCGGCAGCCTCGACGACACCCAGCTGCGCCTGTTGGAAGAACGTCTGCGCTACATGCGCGAACTGGATGACCGCCGCGCGTCGATCCTTTCCAGCATCGAGGAACAGGGCAAGCTCACGCCTGAGCTGAAGCGCGAGATCGACCTTGCCGATACCAAGACGCGGCTCGAAGACCTCTATCTGCCCTATAAGCAGAAGCGCCGCACCAAAGGCCAGATTGCGCTGGAAGCCGGCCTTGGCGAGCTGGCCGACGCGATCTTCGCCGACCCTGAGCTCAATCCAGAAGCCGAGGCGGCACGCTTCGTCGATGCCGAGAAGGGCTTCGCCGATACTAAAGCGGTGCTCGAAGGCGCCAAGTACATCCTCATGGAGCGCTTCGCCGAAGATGCCAACCTGCTGGCCAAGCTGCGCGACTTCCTCACCCACAACGCCACCCTGAGTGCGCGGCTGGTACCGGGTAAAGAGAACGAAGGCGCCAAGTTCAGCGACTATTTCGAGCATGACGAGCCGCTCAAGAGCACGCCGTCACACCGCGCACTGGCGATCTTCCGCGGGCGCAACGAAGGCGTGCTCAGCGTCAGCCTGAAAGTCGGCGATGAAGCGCCAGGCAGCATGCACCCGGGCGAAGTGATGATCGGCGAGCGCTTCGGCATCTCGAACCGTGGGCGGGCCGCAGACAAGTGGCTCGGCGAAGTGGTGCGCTGGACCTGGAAGGTCAAGCTCTACACCCATCTGGAAACCGACCTGCTCGGCGAATTGCGCGATAAGGCCGAGGACGACGCCATCGGCGTCTTTGCCCGCAACATGCATGACCTGCTGCTGGCCGCACCCGCTGGCCCGCGCGCCACGCTGGGCCTCGACCCTGGCTTGCGCACCGGCTGCAAGGTGGCGGTGGTCGATGCCACCGGCAAGCTGCTCGATACCGCCACCGTTTATCCGCACGCGCCGCGCAACGATTGGGACGGCACCCTGGCCGTGTTGGCCAAACTCTGCGCCAAGCACAGCGTCGACCTGATCGCCATCGGCAATGGCACCGCCAGCCGTGAAAGCGACCGGCTCGCTGCCGATCTGATCAAGCAGGTGCCCGGCCTCAAGCTGACCAAGGTAATGGTGTCCGAAGCCGGCGCCTCGGTGTACTCGGCCTCCGAGCTGGCCGCCAAGGAATTCCCGGACCTGGACGTGTCGATCCGCGGCGCCGTGTCCATCGCCCGTCGTCTGCAAGACCCGCTGGCCGAACTGGTGAAGATCGAACCGAAAGCCATTGGCGTGGGCCAGTACCAGCACGATGTGTCCCAGCTGAAACTGGCACGCTCGCTGGATGCGGTGGTGGAAGACTGCGTGAACGCCGTCGGCGTCGACGTCAACACCGCCTCAGTGGCGCTGCTGGCGCGGATTTCCGGGCTGAACGCCACGCTGGCGCAGAACATCGTCGCCTACCGTGACGCCAACGGCGCGTTCAAAGCCCGTAGCGAACTTAAAAAGGTCCCGCGCCTGGGCGACAAAACTTTCGAACAGGCCGCCGGCTTCCTCCGCGTGATGAATGGCAGCAACCCGCTGGACGCCTCTGCGGTGCACCCGGAAACCTATCCGCTGGTCAAGCGCATCGCCACCGACACCGGCCGCGACATCCGCTCGCTGATCGGCGACTCGACGTTTCTCAAACGCCTGGATCCCAAGCAGTTCACCGATGAGAGCTTCGGTCTGGTGACCGTCAGCGACATCCTGCAAGAGCTGGAGAAGCCCGGCCGCGACCCGCGTCCCGAGTTCAAGACCGCCGAGTTTCAGGACGGCGTCGAGAAGCTCAGCGACCTGACCCCCGGCATGGTGCTCGAAGGCGTGGTGACCAACGTGACCAACTTCGGTGCCTTCGTCGACATCGGCGTGCATCAGGACGGTCTGGTGCACATCTCGGCGCTGTCCGAGAAGTTCGTCAAGGATCCCTACGAAGTGGTCAAGGCTGGCGACATCGTCAAGGTCAAGGTCATGGAAATAGACATTCCTCGTCAGCGCGTCGGCCTGTCCATGCGTATGAGCGACACGCCCGGTGAGAAAGCGGACTCCATGCGCGGAGGTGGCAACAACCGTGGCGGCCAAGCACGCGGCGAACGCAAGGCGGCCAAGCCGGAAACCAAGCCGGCACCGGCCAATAACGCCATGGCCGCATTGTTCGCCAATGCGAAGAATCTGAGGAAATAAGGTGCGCGAAGTCGAGGCAGTAGGCAGCAGCAGCGCCTTTGGGCGCCTGTTGGGCCTGGAAATCATCAAGGCCGACAATGGCGAGGCACTGCTGCGCCTGGCAATGCACGATGGCTTGCGCAACCTGCACGGCAAGCTGCACGGCGGCGCATTGTTCTCGCTGATCGACACCGCCATGGGCCAGGCCAGTCACAGCCTCAACGGCGGCGAGCCCAACAGCGTCACCCTGGAGTGCAAGGTCAATTACATTCGCCCGGTGAGCGAAGGCGAACTGACCTGCCGAGCCTGGGTGGTGCACGGCGGGCGGCGCACTCAGGTACTCGAAGCCGAAGTCCACCAAGGTGAAAAGCTGGTGGCCAAGGCGCAGGCGACCTTCTCGGTTACCTGAGTCACCGGACCGCCGCCCAAGGTTAGCTGGAAACGCCCTGCAGCGGTGCGTGGTCCAACGCTGACGGCCTCTTGTAGAGCGTGCAATCCACCCCCATATTGTGCCGACTGACGCGTGAAGGAATTCCCAATTGAGCGATCTTCTCTCCCACCGCCTGGCGCTGCTGGCCGAGCACCACAACCTGTCGCTGCTCTCGCAATGCCTGCATGGGATCGAGCGTGAATGCCTGCGTGTC